>Ga0070737_10000413_pt1 | contig 94572 bp, 82 predicted proteins | sample Coa_R1_10_FD_66438 | JGI IMG/M metagenome (GOLD analysis project Ga0070737, IMG submission 66438) | Surface soil microbial communities from Centralia Pennsylvania, which are recovering from an underground coalmine fire - Coalmine... | ecosystem: Environmental > Terrestrial > Soil > Unclassified...
GCCCCTCCGCTCCGGCCCAGAACAAGAACTCAACCACTCAAAACCGGTGATCCCGGCCTCAACGCAATTTATGTCGTTCTCGAAGTTCTACGAATTTACAGAGAGGATGTTACACCAACAGGCCCTTCTGAAGGAACGGCTCGGGCTCATAGTTCATCGCGAAAAGAGCCCGTGTATACCTTGGTGGTCGACCGCCATGGGCCGAAGTTCCATAAATCATCATCCACAGGTGAGATATCCACCCACTACTTGGGGCGCTTGGCATGGAAATACGAACGAATCTCAATGAAAGAGTTTGTCAAGACTATGTACCCTCCTTTCACCTCGCGGTATGTCACAGATGAAACTGGCCTCTCCGGAGTTTATGATTTTACACTCGATTTGAGTCCGTACTTAACGAATCCCGGAACGGGTGAACCTATTGTAGATAGGAGAGGCGTAATCGACGAGGAGCCGGGTTTTCTTCAGGCGCTGCCAAAGGAATTGGGCCTCCGGTTGCAACCAAAGAAAGGTGAGGTAGAGGTTTTGGTTATTGATAAGGTCTCGAAAGACCCTACCGAACATTAGCGGCTCCTGGGACTTACTTTTTTACAGCTGCTAGGAATTCTTTTTTAGGATGAGGGCGATTCACGAATCATGGTTTGCTTTGCACCTTGGATTTGACTACCACAGTATTTAACGGCCACCCAATCTGACCCCACTGTTCAACTGGTGTTCATTGCCGCGGGGCATCTTTGGTCATGCCCAGCAACTGCCGGATTTTAGGGCCAATGTTGATCAGCTCAATCTCGCGCCGCGCCTTAAAGTTTCCGCCTCTTAGTGCCGATAAGCTCTACATGGAACAGCGAGCTTCAGTGCGCTTCGCCGTAGACCAGCCCGTCGTTGTGGTGGTGCTGGGAGGAACGGAAATTCGGGAGACCGCGCGGGTACGCAATGTATCGGATGCAGGTGTGCAGTTGGTATGGAGCCGCAATATTCCGGCGGGATCGCCTGTCAAAATCGAATTGGACAATGCCATGGCGCTGGGCGAGGTAGTGTATTGCCTTGCGGAAGGCGATCAGTGGGTGTTCGGCATCAAGCTGGAACACGTGCTCAACGGCCTGGCCGAGTTGCAGCGCAAGCTGCTGGAATTTGCGGGCGAACCGGTCCCGGAAACGACGCGCTGACCGTTATTCCAGATCGGGCGGCGTCACGCGGGCGATCCAGGTATCGTAGTCGCAGTCGTAGCCGACGCGCAACTGCAGCCCGCGGATGCGCTGTTCGAGTTGCGCGACTCGGTCTTCGGTCAACGGTGGCCATGTCCGCTGTTGCACAGCGGCAGCCTGCAGGGCGCCACGTGTTTCGGCCGCCTGCCGCCAGCCGGAGAGATCGAAAGCTTCGTCGCCCACTCCGATATAATTCGCCACGATCTCGCTAGTCACGGCTTTGCTGTGTTCGAGCGAAACCCGGATATTTCCCTGGCCGCTGACCACATTTCCAACCCCGAACACGTGGTCCGATCCCGCGTACCTTGGCAGGTCATCTCCTTGAAACGGGTAGTACTCGCCTGTTCTGGCAATTCCCGGAATCGCCTCCGGCACTGAACCAATCGAAGAAATCACCAGCGGCGCGCGTAGCTCGTGCTCCGTACCGGTCACCGGCTCCGCCCTGCGCCCTTCCACACGCGTTTCGACTACGCGCAGCCCCACTACGCGGTCCTGCTCGACAAGCAGCCCAGCCGCCATGCGCCGCTCCTGAAAGCGAAATAGGTATTTCTCGCGGGCCAGTCGCAGCATCTTTTTTCGCACAGCCTCGGTGGTGGCAAGCTGCGCCGGCGTCGCATTGTCGGGCGGCTGCGCGAGAGGCATATCCTGCTCCCGCCTGCGGTAAATCAAGAGGCAGCCGGCAATGCCCAACTCCTCCGGGCTGACGCCGTGCTGTTTGCAGATGGCCGGAATCCCCTTCTTCTCGAGCGCATGCATGTCTGTTTCGATGCCGCGTGCGCGGAGGGCCTTTTCGTAGTTTTCGATCTGTAAAACTTTTACCACGTCAATAGAGGCTAGCCCGCCGCCCACCACCAGCGCGCCATCCGGGGTTTCGTAACGCGGACCCGAGTAGCTCTTTTCGTTCTTGTGATTAAACCAGTAGATAAACGGGTTCTGATAAACGAGCCCGCGGTCGATGTAAGCTTCGCTACCAGGCACGCCGAGTTCCCGGTCGCGCCAGGCGCCGTTGGCCAGGATCACGGCCGAAAAACCCCAGTTCTCGCAGAGGTCGGCAAATTCCAAGTCACGGCCCAATTTGGTGCAGGGCACGAAATAGACCCCGGGTTTCCGCAGGCGCGCATCGATGCGGGCGTACTCCTGGCGGCGCTGCTCGGCGTGCCAGCGCGGCAGCCCGTCTTCGATTTTGCCGTACGGCCTGGGATTCTGTTCGATTACCGCCACGCGGATACCATGATCCACAAGAATTTCCGCGGCGACCGATCCGGCGATGGCGCCGCCAACGATTGCTACAAAGTGTCCCGGCATTTGGGGAGGACGTGGTAAACCAGACGTTCCTTGCTACGAGTCTAGCATTTTGCGGGCGTTTCGCAGACCGGTGAGGCGGCTGTTGTTCATCAGGATACCGGTCAACACAGCGAAAGCCTACTTCGCCTTCGGCAATAACTTGGCATTAACCGGCAGCGAGAAGAGATCGTCTCTTAAATCCTTATTCATCTCAACCGATTCCGAATACATTTCGTAAATCTTCTCGCCATTGCGCTCGCGGTGGATATTCCAGGGCCATTTGACGCCGCCGGAATCGCGGTACTTGGCGAAAATAGTGGTTTCCTGGTCGAAATCGTGGTAGGTCTCGTTGCGTCGTTTGAAGGTTTGTTTGACCGGCAACTTCGTATCCTGATTGAAGTAGACAGTTACGGTGCGGCCATCGGCATCGGTAATATCGACGATCTCCACCGGTTGGTTTTCGTAGATATCGGAACCCTGAGAATAGAACTGCATACCCGGTTCATGCAGACGCTGGCGCAAGATATAGAAGATATTGTGTAGAGTACTATCGAGATACTGTTCATATTGCCGATCTTCTATCGGGCGAGCGCCGCGGAACGTAATCTCCCAGGCGCCATTTTCCGTGAACAGAGTAGAACTCGATTTATCTTTGCCGAACGCCTGCCGCTCTCTCTGCTCTACTTTTCCCGGAACGGGCGCCAGGTAACGCGTATAGATGGTGGCGACGGAGAGGCCCGTGATCTGCTGATTGTAGAATGAGTATGCCCGGCCGGTTTCGGTGCGATCCTGCATTTGTAAGAAGGCCTGGCCTCCCAGCGCATTCAGAGCTTCGTAGACCACACGCTTGCCGCGCTGCTCATGCGTTTCGGCCGGCTGTGCAGCCGAAACGCCGCAGAACAGTGCTGCCAGGCAAAGCCACTTTTTTGTTACCTTGCACTTCACCGCGGAACTCCGGGAATCGTTAAATCGATGTCCTTCACGGGGATCTTCAGAGTATCGAGCGGCTGCGCGAAATCTTTCGGATTGCCGACTGCCACAATCGTGAAGTTATCCGGGTTGAGTCTCTCTTTCGCTACGCGCAAGACATCCGCTTTGGTCACTGCCGCCACAGCCTTCTGATATTGCGCGATAAAATCTTTGGGATAGCCGAAGTATTCGTAGGTGAGCAGCCGGCCGAGAGTCTTCGACTTGGTATCGAAAGCAAAGACCAGGCTGTTGAGGACCGTCTGCTTGGCCGTGTTCAGCTCACTGTCAGTCACTTCGCTGGTTCGAATACGTTCTACTTCTTCACGGATGGCGCGAATCGTTTCTACGGTCGATGCCGATTTTGTGCTGCCGGCGATGCGGAACAGGCCCGGATGATCGTAGTTGGCGCCCCAATCGGCTTCGATCTCATAGGCGTCGCCCATGCGAGTGCGAACGCGCTGGAAGAGGCGGCTGCGAAAACCGCCGCCTAAAATGTCGCTCATTACGTCCAGAGCGGCATAGTCCTTGTCGCGAAGCACGCCGCCAAGCTGGCCCAAGACAAAGAATGTCTGGGCGACATCCGGCTTCACGCCGACGTAGATTCCGGGATGCGCCGCCTGGCGCACCGGCGGAAAGGCCGGCACCGGCGGCTGCGTTACACTCCAGTCTGCGAATAGCTGAGTGAGCTTTGCCTTCATATCGGCGGCATTAAAATCGCCCCACACCGCGAGCATGACATTTGCCGGAAAGAAATACCGTTGGTAAAAGGCGACGATATCGGCGCGAGTGATGCGGTTCACGGTTGGGATCTCGAGTTGCCAACCGTACGGATTATCCCTGCCATAAACGATATTGGCGAACTCGCGCTCGGCGATGCCGTGCGCGTCATCGTTGCGTCGCGCGATGCTGCCGCGAAGCTCGTTTTTGGCCAGCTCGATTTTGTCCTCGCGAAAACCGGGCTGCGTAAGCACATCGTGGAAAGCGGCCAGCACGGCGTCCGTGTTCTCTTTCAATGCGCTGAAAGAAACCGTTCCGCTGGTTTCATCGATGGTGCTTTCCACGCTGGCGGCAATGTTTTCCAGGTCGCGATCGAGCTGGTCGCCCTCTTTGGCGCGGGTTCCACCGGTGCGCATCGTCATTCCCGTAATGGTTGCCAGGCCGATCTTGTCCGGCGGATCGAACAGGTTGCCGGTGCGGATGCGGGCAATGCCATCGATTACGGGCAACTCGTGGTCTTCGAGCAGAAATACCTTCATGCCGTTCGGTAGCGTGACTGTTTCGACAGAAGGAATCTGAACGGGCTTCAGGGGAGGGAATTTCAGCTCACTAACAGTGGGTATCGGGAGCTGCACAGCGGGTTTCGGGGCCTGCGCGAACAGGGGCGCGGCCGCCATCAGAGCAATGGCGAAACGGGTCATTGCCGCGCTCCCGCGGCAGTTGCCGCCTGGCCGTTTTCCTGCGCCGGCGCTGTTGGAGCCTGAGTATAGGCGATCGTTTCCGAAGGAGCTACAAAGTATTTCCGCGCGACGCGCTGGACATCCGCCGCGGTCACTTTGTCCAGATCGTCAAGCGAGGTGAAGAGCTTGCGCCAGTCGCCATAGGCGGCGTAATTGGCGGTCAGCAGGGCGGCGATGCCGGCGTTGTTATCCAGGCGGCGGATCACATCGGCGCGAGCCTTGGTTTTGACACGGTGCAAGGTCTGCTCATCCACCGGGCGCGCGCGCAACTGGTCCAGCACTTCGCCGAGGGCCTTGCGGTTCTCTTCGACAGAGTGGCCCAGCGCCGGCGCCACAAAAAGAAGAAATAGATTGGGGTACTTTCCATCCGGAAAGGTATCGGCCGCCTCGGCTTCCAGCGCGACCTGTTTTTCCTGCACCAGCGAGCGGTAGAGCAGGCCGGTGCGGCCGCCGGAAAGAATCTCCGAGACAATATCGAAGACCGGATCGTCCTTGTCGCGTTCATCGGGCCGCTTATAGCCCACGACCAGCAGCGGCTGAGAGGGGGAATAGACCACCGCCGTCTTGGGGCCGGGCTGTGGCGGTTCGAGCGTATGCAGCAGCGGCGGCGCCGGGCGCTTCGGAAGCGGTCCGAAGTAGCGGTCCGCCAGCCGGCGGGCTTCGGCCGGATTCACGTCGCCTACGATGGCGATTACGATGTTCGCCGGCGCGTAGTATTTGGCGTAGAAAGCTTGAGCGTCGCGCACGCGCAAATTGGCGACGTCGCTCGGCCAGCCTCCAGGAGGGTTGCGGTACGGATGAGCGGCGAATGCCGTCGCCACAAAATCCTCAATCAGCTTTCCTTGCGGGCTGGATTCCACGCGCATCCGATTCTCTTCCTGCACCACATCGCGCTCTTTGTAAAACTCGCGGAACACGGGGTGCAGGAAACGCTGCGATTCGAGCAGATACCAAAGCTCGATGCGGTTGGATGGCAGACTGTAGAAGTATTGCGTGGCGTCGTAACCGGTGCTGGCGTTCATGCCCACGCCGCCGTTCTCTTCGATAATCCGCGGGTATTCATTGGGGACGACGTAGGATTCAGCCTTTTCGATGGCTGCCTGAAGCTGGTTGGAGAGCAGGCTGAGCTGGGCGGAGTTGGCCCGCGGCCCTTTGGCCTGCTCGGCATCCAGCCGGTCGTAAGCCGCTTCGATGGCATCCAGGGCTTTACGCTCCTCCGGCCAGTTGGTGGTGCCGATGCTCTCGGTGCCCTTGAAGGCCATGTGCTCGAACATGTGGGCAATACCGGTGGCGCCCGAGGGGTCGTCCACCGACCCGGCGTTCACATAGGTGTGGAACGAGACCACGGGCGCTTCGTGGCGTTCGGCAATGATGAAATGCAGGCCGTTGGGGAGCGTGAATTCGGTGACTTTTTTTTCGAACTCTTTCAGGATTTGGGCGGGAAGGAGCCCGGGAAGCAACAGCAGAACAACAAACAAGCGCAATCTTGACACGCGTGCAGAATACCTTTCTTCCAGAGGATAGCAAGACGGAAGGGGCAGACTGGGCCTGGGCGGAAACGCTCGATAAATAACAGACCGTGCCGATGCCTCCTCTTTCCCCCAACTGTGATATACGTACTTAGCTATGAAACGAAGCGTTGCGATCACGCTCGGGGTGGCGGCATGCGCGGCGGGCATGTATGCGCAATCACCCAAGCCGTGCGAGAGTTTGAAATCGGTGGCGCTGCCCGACATGACGATAACGGCCGCGGAGATGGTCCCCGCCGGACCGCTGCGGTTGGCTGCGCCGGGAAGGGGAGGCGCAGCGGCGCCTGCGCCGATGGCCCCTGCTCATTGCCGGGTGGCGGCCGTGCTGGCGCCTTCCTCCGATTCCCACATTGAAGTCGAGTTCTGGCTTCCCGCCGCGGACTGGAATGGCAAATTCGAAGCCGTGGGCAATGGCGGATTCGCCGGAGTCATCAGCTATGCTGCAATGGCATCGGCCTTGCGCGAAGGCTACGCCACCGCTTCGACCGATACCGGCCATAAGGGCGGCAGCGCCGTTTTCGCCATGGGCCACCCGGAAAAGTACGTAGATTTCGCCTGGCGCGCCGTGCATGAAATGACGGTCAAAGCCAAGGCCCTCATCAACGACTATTACGGCCGTCCGGCGCGGCTTTCCTATTGGAACGGCTGCTCGACCGGCGGCCGCCAAGGCCTGAAAGAAGCGCAACGCTTCCCCGAAGATTTCGACGGCATCCTGGCGGGCGCGCCCGCCAACTACGAAACCCACCTGCACGCCTGGACCGTGGAAGTGGGCATGGCGGCGATCAAAGGCAACGAAAACATTCTCCCCGCGAGCAAAATCGCGGTCGTCCATCAGGCGGTCATGGCCGCCTGCGACTCGCTCGACAAAGTGAAGGACGGGCTGCTGAACGATCCGCGCAAATGCAAGTTCGATCCCGGAACGCTGCTGTGCAAGGGCGGCGAAAGCGAAAGCTGCCTGACCGCGGAGCAGGTCGCGGCGGTGAAACGGATCTACGCGCCGGCGCGCTTTAACGATGGCAAGCTCATCTTCCCCTCCTTCGAGCCGGGCAGCGAAGAGGCTTGGGCCAACGTGGTGAGCAATGCCGCCCCGCCCCAAATCGGCCGCGATACTTTCGAATATCTGACCTACGCCGATCCCAACTGGGACTGGCACACTTTCGATCTCGACCGGGACACCCGCGCCGCGGACAAGCGGGATGACGGCGTCATCAACGCCATCGACCCCGATCTTTCCAAGTTCAAGGCGCACGGCGGCAAACTGCTGATGTATCACGGCTGGAACGATACCGCCATCGCTCCCGAAAACAGCATCAACTACTACACCAGCGTGTTGCAGAAAATGGGCCAGAATCAGAGCGATTGGTACCGCCTCTTCATGGTGCCGGGAATGGAGCACTGCCGCGGCGGTCCGGGGCCCAACCAGTTCGATGGCATGGCAGCGCTCGAGCGCTGGCGTGAAAATGGCACGCCGCCGGACGTGCTGGTGGCCGAGCACGTATCCGGCAACACCGTCGATCGCACCCGCCCTCTCTGCCCCTATCCGCAAGTAGCGGTCTATAAAGGGACTGGAAGCATCAACGACGCGGCGAACTTTGCCTGCAAAGCGCCGTAGCCCGCTACCGATGACGTGGCGGGTCCTTATAGATCAAACTGGCGGCAAGGGCGGTTTGCGCTTATGCCACTCCGTCTCCCGCTCATAAGCCGCCGCCAGCGCCAGCACCGTCCCGTCCGCCCAAGGCGCTCCCGCAATTTGCATTCCAATCGGCAGTCCATCGCGCGTAAAACCGCACGGAATCGAAATCGCCGGAATCCCGTACGCATCGAACGGCGAGGTATTGCGCGCGCTTACGTTGTGAGAAAGTCCTTCCTCTATCTTGAAGGGTGGGTCCGCCATGGTAGGCAGAACGAGCAGGTCCACATTCGCAAATACCTTTCGGATATCGCGGCGAAGCTGCGCCAGCCGGCGCAGCGCCAACGCATAGGGCTCGGCTTTGATATCCGCCGACCGCTGCAACGCGGCCCGCACGGGCGGCTGGTAGAGTTCCGGCGTTTTGGTAATCCACTGCGAGTGATAAGCGTATGCCTCCACGCCGAGGATGGGACCTTGCATCGCCAGCGGCAGTTCCACCTCGGACATGCCGGCCGTCAACCTCTTCAAGACCCCGAACGCCTCGTCCATCGCCCGCGCCACATCCGGGTGCAGATTGTCATAGAACGGCTTCCGCGGCACTCCCAGGCGCAGTTTCGCGGCCGGCGCGCGCAGCGCCCGCTCGTAATCCGGCACCGGCACATCGGCCGTTGTCGGGTCTTCCGGGTCGTACCCGGCGATGAGATTCAGCAGCAGCGCGGTGTCTTCAACACTCTTGCACATCGGCCCAACATGATCGAGCGACCAGGAAAGCGGAATCACTCCCCGCAAACTGACGCGGCCGTACGTAGGCTTCAGGCCCACAATACTGCAATAAGATGCGGGAATGCGCACCGATCCGGCGGTGTCGGTGCCCAGCGAAGCGAAACACAGATCGGCTGAAACGGCCACTCCCGGGCCGCCCGAGGAGCCTCCGGGAGTCAGCGCTGGATTCCAGGGATTGTGCACTGGCCCGAAGTAAGTTACGGCCGACGTGCCGCCATAAGCGAATTCATGCAAATTCAGCTTGCCCAGCAAGATTGCCCCGGCGGCCTTAAGCCGGCGCGCCACTTCGGCATCTTCGGTTGGGATGCGGTTCTTGAATAGCTCGCTCGCGCCGGTTGTGCGGACGCCCGCCGTATCGATGTTATCCTTGAGCGCGATGGGAATCCCGTGCCACGGCCCGCGCCGCTTACCGCGTTGCAGTTCGGCCTCGGCCATTTTCGCCTCGGCCAGCGCCGCGTCCCCGGTCACCGTGATGAAGGCATTCAGCAGGTTTTGATACTTCTCAATCCGCGCCAGGCATGCGCGCGTCAAATCCACCGGCGAAGCGGCTTTGGTTTTCAGCAACTCGGAAGCCCGCGTAACGCTCAGCCCCGCCAGATCCGGCGATTCCGCCAAAGCCGCACTCGCCGCCGCGCCCAGGCCTGTTTTTAGGAAATCCCTCCGGTTCATCGCCCCTCCTCGTCCAACTCGCTTCACTCCCCGAGCTTGCGATAGTTGCTCGCGTAATAGATCAAGGGCGTCCCATCGGCCACTTCCACGTGAACCACTTCCCCTACAAGAATGTCATGGTCGCCAGAAGTGAAGCGCTGGTAAGCTAGGCACTCCATCGCGGCCAGGGCATTTGCAATCAGCGGCACACCGCTTCCGCCGGCATACCAATCCATGCCGTCGAACTTATCTCCGCCCTTACGAGCAAAGTGCTCGGAGACGTTTCGCTGGTCCTGGCGCAGAAAGCTCAGGCCGAAATAGCGGGAGCGGCGGAACTCCTCGATGTTGGTGATGGCGTGCCCGAGGCAGATGAGGACCAGGGGTGGATCGAGCGAAACCGAAGTAAAAGAACTGACCGTCAGACCGTGCGGCACACCGGCGTCATCGCGCACAGCGGCAATGGCTACTCCCGTGGCAAAACGGCCGCAGGCCAGCCGGAATTTTTCGCTCGAAACGGCTGCCACCCGGCGCTCTGCCCCTTCGCTTGACATGAGAATAAAACCAATCCTATCATAAGGTTGTCGAGACGGGGCCGGTCATGCCCCCCAGCCCGGAGGGAATGCTTGATCAAGCTGGACATTATTAACGAAGTTGTCAACAAAACCGGCATCACCAAAACCAAGGCGGAAATGGCCGTCGAGACGGTCTTTGAATCCATGAAGAAAGCTCTGGAGCAGGGAGACCGGATCGAGTTGCGCGGCTTCGGCGTTTTCAACGTAAAACCGCGCAAGACGGGGATCGGCCGTAACCCGCGGACCGGCGCCGAAGTCTCCATTCCCCCAGGCAAGGCCGTGCGCTTCAAACCCGGCAAGGAGTTGCAGACCCTGCAGTAAGCGCTGCGGCGTCCGTTTTATTGTGTCTCCGCAGGATTACCCGTTTCCCCCGAGAGCGCCCGAAGCATCGCTTCCGTACACGGAGGTGAGCTTCGCGCCCGCGCGCCCGGTCGTGCGCGATCGTTATTGGCTCCACGCCCTGCTGTTTCTGATTACTCTGCTCACTACCACAATTGTGGGCGCCGCGCTCGAGTACGATTTCGACCGCAACGTGCCGTTCCTGGTGGAGCACACATTGGACGCGTATGCGCGGGTGTGGGCTCATCCGCTGGAACTGCTGCAGGGCTTGCCGTTTTCCCTCACGCTGGCGACCATCCTCCTCGCCCACGAGCTCGGGCACTATCTGGCCGCCGTGTACTACCGCGTAGATGCGAGCCTTCCCTATTTCCTCCCGGCGCCCACCATCACCGGCACTTTCGGCGCGTTTATCCGCATCCGCTCGGCGATTTGTTCCAAGCGCGTACTTTTCGATGTGGGGGTGGCGGGGCCGCTCGCCGGCTTTGTGTTTCTGCTGCCGGCGCTCGCCATTGGCTTGGCGTTCTCTAAAATCATTCCCGGGATCGCGCAACAGGGCGATGTCCGTTTCGGAATTCCGCTCATCCAGTGGCTGCTCGAAAAGGCGATTTTTCCGGGTGTGGGGACGGCGAATATTTATTTGCACCCGGTCGGCCGGGCCGCCTGGATCGGCATCTTCGCCACGGCTCTGAACCTGCTTCCGATCGGCCAGCTCGATGGAGGCCACATTCTGTATGCGCTGGCGGAGCGAAGGCACGCGGCCATATCGCTGGGCATGGTGACGGCACTAGTGCCCTTGACGGCATTCTGGTGGCCCTGGCTGTTTTGGGCGGCGGTGCTCTTTTTCCTCGGCCGGCGGCATCCCGTAGTTTATGACACTACCGATTTGGGCCCGGGCCGGCGGCAACTCGGCTGGTTGGCCCTGCTCGTGTTCGCCCTCTGCTTCACGTTCGCTCCCATTGCGACATGAAGATCACCGCCACCATCATCACCCTCGATGAGGAACGCAATATTCAGCGCGCTATCGAAAGCCTGCGCTGCTCGGACGAGATTCTAATCGTAGACAGCGGCTCGGTGGATCGCACCGTGGAGCTCGCGGAAAAACTCGGCGCCCGCGTGATTGAAGCGGGCTGGCGGGGTTACGCGGCGCAAAAGAACTGGGCGGCCGAGCATGCCAGCTACGATTGGATTCTTTCGCTCGATGCCGATGAGGCGCTGAGCGAGGCGCTCGAAGCCGAAATCTGGAACCTGAAAAAGAAAGGCCCGCAGGCGGATGCCTACACCATGCCGCGGCTGGCGCAGTACCTGGGCCGCTGGATTCTGCATTCCGGCTGGTATCCGGATCGCAAGATCCGGCTCTACGACCGCCGCAAGGCCCGCTGGGTGGGCAGCTTCGTGCACGAAAGCGTGCAGGTAGAAGGCAAGATTGGCCATCTGGATGCGAATATCCTGCACTTTACCTGCGATTCTCTTTCCGAACACATGAAAACCCTGGAACGCTACACCACGCTGGCCGCGCAGGAACTGGCGGCGCGCAGGGCCCAAATCGGCTGGTGGCGAATGCTCTTCGATCCCCCCTGGACCTTCCTCCGCACATACTTCTTCAAACTCGGTTTTCTGGATGGCCTGGAAGGGCTGATTATCGCTTATATGGCTGCATTCTACACGTTTTTGAAGTACGCCAAAGCGAGAAACATGAGCTGATGCGCGTTCTGCATCTCGATTCCGGCCGCGGGATGCGCGGAGGCCAGTGGCAGGCGCTGCGGCTGCTCGAAGGCCTCCAGGATGCCGGAATCGAATCCATCCTGCTCGCCCGCGCCCGTTCGCCGTTGCTGGCACGCGCGCGAGAAAAAGGCTTCTGTGTAGAAGAGTGGAGCCTTCGCGCCGCCCTCCGCCTGGCCCGCCGCTGCGACCTTATCCACGCGCACGATGCCCGCAGCCACACTCTGGCCGCCCTGGCATCCCGCCGCCCGTTGATCGTCGCCCGCCGCGTGGCCTTCCCTATCCGCTCCTACTGGAAATACAACCGCGCCGAGTGCTACATCGCGGTTTCCAACCACGTGCGCTCCGTTCTGCTCGAAGGCGGCATTCCGCCGGAGCGCATTTTCGTCGTCTACGATGGCGTTCCGCTGCTCAAACCGGCGCATGGCACGGAAGTTCTGGCGCCTGAAAACGCGGCCGATCCGCGCAAAGGCGCGGCGCTGGCCCTGGAAGCGGCGGCACTTGCAGGCGTCCCTCTACGCCTCACCACCGATCTCGAACACGATCTGCCCAACGCCGCACTTTTCGTTTACGTCACCTATTCCGAAGGCCTTGGCTCGGCCGCGCTCCTCGCCATGTCCGCCGCTGTTCCCGTCATCGCCAGCAACATCGGCGGCCTGCGCGAAATCGTTCGCCACCGCGCCGATGGCCTGCTCGTCGAAAACTCCGCTTTCCACATTGCCGAGGCCATTCGCGAGCTCCGTTCCAATCCATCTCTTGCCCGCGAATTCGGCCAGCGTGCCCGCCAATCGATCGCCGAACATTTCACCTGCGAGCGCATGGTGCGGCAAACCATCGAAATTTACCGGCAGGTGCTGGCATGATCGAAGCTTTTATAGCGCTGCTGTTCGGCTTACTCATCGGCAGTTTCCTGAACGTCTGCATCTACCGCTGGCCGCGCGATCTTTCCGTAGTACGGCCGCGCTCGCATTGCACGGTTTGCGAGAAGACCATCGCCTGGTACGACAACGTTCCATTGCTCAGCTTCTTGGTCCTGCGGGGCCGCTGCCGGCACTGCGGCGCGCGCATTTCCTGGCGCTATCCGTTTGTGGAACTCCTCACCGGGCTGCTGTTCTTTTATTTTGTCCTCAGGCTGGGAGCCACTCCGGCTGCGTTCAAAATGTGCGTGTTCGCCGCCATGCTGGTCGCGCTGGCGTTCGCCGACCTGGAGCAGCGAATTTTGCCGGACGAGTTCACACTGGGAGGGAGCGTCGTGGGCCTGGTATTTGCGTGGTTCGTTCCGGTACCGGAATCGATCGTGCAGGCGCTGTTCTGGCTGGCGGGATTCCCTCTGGCGGGCAAGGCGCATTCGGTAGCGGAGGCGGCTTTCGGCGCCGCTCTGCCGGCTTTCGTGCTCTGGCTCGCCGGTTGGTTGTACCAGCGCGTCCGCCATCGGGAAGGCTTGGGACTGGGCGATATCAAGCTGATTGCCATGGTAGGCAGCTTTCTGGGCCTGAGTGGAGCGCTGTTGACGCTCGCGGCCGGCTCGCTGGCCGGGTCCATTATCGGCTACAGCTACATCCGCCTCACGCGAAAAGATCCTCAAACCTACGAACTGCCGCTCGGAACCTTTCTGGCCGCGGCAGCCCTCGCCGTCGCAATGGCGGCCCCCAGCCTGTTAGCGGCCTTATAATGCCAATTTCTGCACAATTGCCCTAAGCCGCGCGGCCAGTTCTCCGATGATTTTCTGCCCGCCAAGCCGCGCACCGATCATTTCATTTGTCAGCCGCTGGCTGAGCGGGACAGACTAACTCTATTTCCCGGCCTTCCGTGTGATCTTGTCGCTTTCCAGCACCTCCCGGACTTTGCCGGTTAAAGCCGCGGGAGTGAAAGGTTTTTGCAGGAAAGCGATGCTGCCACGCTCCAGGCCGCTTTTGAGAATTGCCGTGTCGGTGTAGCCGGACATATAGAGCACTTTGATTTTGGGCCGGGAATGCACCATCTGATCGGCGAGTTCGCGCCCGCTCAGTTTAGGCATGACCACGTCAGTAATCAGGAGGTCGATCTCACCCTTGAAATCATCGGCGATGCGCCGGGCCTCGACCGAGTCGGCGGCGTCCAGCAGTTTGTAGCCTTCCCGCTCGAGGGTTTCGCGGACGAGGCTGCGCACCATCTCGTCGTCTTCCACCAGCAGAATGGTTTCGTGCCCTTTGGCCGCCGCCCGGCTGACCACTTCCGTTTCGGCGGCCACCGGCTGGTTGATGCTCGGCAGATAGACCCGCACCGTGGTGCCCTTGCCCGGTTCGCTGCTCACATCCAGGCTGCCGCCGCTCTGCTTGATGATTCCGAAAACCGTGGAAAGTCCAAGACCGGTGCCTTTGCCCGGGGTCTTGGTGGTGAAGAACGGCTCGAACAGGCGCGCTCGCGTACTCTCGTCCATGCCGTGCCCTGTATCGCTGACAGCCAGCACAATCCTGGGCTTTTGCTCCGAGGGCGGTTTCACATCGTTCGGATCCGGCCCGGTGTTGGCGGTTTCGATGGTCAGGGTTCCGCCGTGCGGCATGGCATCCCGGGCGTTGACGGCCAGATTCATCAACACCTGTTCGAGCTGGCCCGGATCGGCGTTCACCCGCCCCAGCTCCGGGCTGAGAGCCAGGCGCAACTCGATATCCTCGCCGATCAGGCGCTGCAGCATGGTGCTGAGCGTCTTGACGAGCATGTTCACGTCCAGCACTTTCGGCTGGAGCACCTGCCTCCGGCTGAATGCCAGAAGTTGCTTGGTTAGAGCGGCGGCGCGCTCCCCGGCCTTGACGATCTGTTCCGCCGAATGGCGGCTGGGATTATCCTCCGGCAGGTTGTTCATGATCAACTGGCCATAGCCGGTAATAATGGTCAGCAGATTATTGAAATCGTGGGCGATGCCGCCGGCCAGCATGCCCACCGCTTCCATTTTCTGCGCCTGGCGTAATTGCTCTTCCAGGCGGCGGCGCTCGGTGACGTCCATTACAACGGCCAGTCCGGCGCGGCGGCCCTCGTAATCGATCTCGTGAACCGCCATCTCCACTTCGATGACCCGATTCCCCTTCACCCGATGACGCCAGATGCCGGCGGGAATGCCGGAAGGGCTCATTTCACCGGCCAGCCGGTGGGTGTCTTCCTCTCCCAAAATGTCCGCCACGCGCAGCCGGCGAAACTCCGCCCTGGAGTACCCGTAAAGCGCCAGCGCAGCCTTATTCGCATCCAGGAATTTTCGGGTTTCCAGATCGAAAACCCACATAGGCTGGGGGTGCTCTTCAAAAAGTAGCCGGAAACGCTTGTCCCGGTCGATAAACAGACGTTTGGAAGACACGAATCATCACCACTAACACGGGGGAGATGGCGGCGCGGCGGGTTCCGGAGTGCGGGCTGGAGGACCGAAAACTCGGCCACCTCCACTCCCTTAACTTAGCATACGCCCGAAAATAGGCCAGTCTCAATACGGAAACGGTGGAACCTGTTGTGATCGGTACGAAGAAGGAACCGCGGTACCACTATCGAGTGAACTGCCGTCTGGCCGCCCTCATTCTGCCTGCGGATTGCCAACCGGCGCCGGAGAATGCGACAAAACCGGAACCGAATCGCCGCGCTTCGCTGCAAGGGGGCGGAATGCCAGAACGGAAAGCAGCAGCGAGGCGGCCAGAAGACCGCCATCCCGCAGCAGCGTGATCGGCGAAATCGCTTCTCCCGGACCGAAACAGCCGCAATCGATACCCTCTCCGCGCGCGTAAGAGCGCACCATCAACCCGAAGAAAACCGCCAGAAGCGCGGATGCCGCCGGCAACGAAATCCGTTTGCCGATTCCCGTCAACAGCATCACCGCCAACGCCAGCTCGAACCACGGAAGTGTGCGCGCCACCGCGACCGCGCCCCACTCCGGCAGCACGTGGTACGCGTCCACCGAAATCGCAAACAGCATCCACGGCTCGCGCAGTTTGACCCAAGCGGCGTAGCCGAAGACGGCCCCAAGCCCGAGCCGCAGTACGACGGCGGCAATCCGGAACAGCTTGTGTGAAGAGGAGCTCATGCCGTGCGGCTACTTCGCCAGGCCGTCCAGAAACCCGCGCAGCAGGTTGTAATTCAACGCGCCGGGAATCGGATACTCCTTACCGTGGGCAATGATGATCATGGTAGGTGTTTGGTTCACCCGCTTGACCTGCCCTTCCTGCACGTCGTCCTGCACTTCCGCCAGAACGGCCGGATCCTTCGCCAGCATTTCCACTTTCTTCTGTTCCGCCGGCGTCAGCACGCTCGCCACAGTTTGGAACACTTTGCCGTCGTTGGCCCAGGTTGGCTGATTCTGAAACAGAACATCGGCAACCTGCTCATACTTACCCACGCGGGCAGCCGCGCAGGCATACGCCGCCGCTTCTCTCGAGTGGTTATGCATGGGCAGGGGAAATTCCTTATAAACCAGGTACGCTTTGCCCGGGATCACGAAATCGCGCATGATGTTGGGCAGCAGGTCCATATGCAGCGCCCGGCAGGATGGACACTGAAAATCGCTGAACAGTTCGATGGTCACAGGCGCGGCCGGATTTCCGAAGGCTTTGCCTTTGTCGATAGGAGAGGCGGCCACCACCAGCGGCAGCAACGTAAGCGCAAGCGCACAAGACAACTTCATAGCTCTACTATTTTACGTGGGCAGCCGCCCCATTGTCTCGGAAAGTTCAATACCCGTAATAATACGGCGGCGCCGCGCACGGGCCCGGAATCCAGTTGCCGTAAGCGTCATAATAACCGCAGGCCGCGCCGTACGGGTAGCTGTACGCATAAGGGTAGGAGTAGTAATAAGGATAGCCGAGACCGAAATAGAAGCTAGGGCCCCAGTAGCCGCCGCCCCAATAGCCGCGGCCGCCGTAGTAGCCACGACCGCCGTAAAATCCCCAACCGCCGGCAAAACCACGCCCACCTCCGGCGAAGCTGCGTCCGTTACTCGCAAAACCGCTGCCTCCGCCTGTAAATCCGCGTCCGCCGCCCGCAAATGCGTGGCCACCACCGGAAAATCCGTGCCCGGCAAAGCCGCCGCCGCGACCGCCCCCGCCCGAACCCCTGGCGAGCGCCGCTGCTGGATTGAAAAACAGCAGCATACCGGCTAATAAGGCCGTTAATCCTAGTTTTCGGAACATAAAGTGGAACCCAACTTATTGGACGCGGGATCTCCAGGAACGGTTCATTCAGAACGCCTTCCGGTGCGTTGACAGGCTAAGTCCTTCGCCGCCACAATTGAATATGTCCAAGACCGTACTCTTGGGGCTTTGTCTCTCACTGGCGCTCTCCGCCCAACAGGCCTACGTCACCCAGACCAAAACTCAACGGCTGGAGTTTCCGGCAGGCGGTCTGCTTCGAGTGAACCATACCACCGGCGATCTGACGATTGAAGGATCGGACCAGCCCGACATCGAAATCAACGTGACGAAGGCCACCAAGAATGAATTCGCGCCTCAGGACCAGCCGGATGGCATGGCGGAGCTGGACCGGGTGCGCCTCATGCCGGAACGGAAGGGCAACGAACTGACCCTAACCGAGACTTACCCGGTTCATGGCCACTTTTTAATGTTTCCGGGGAACACGCGCTTCTACCTCCAAACCCACATTTCGGTGCCACGCAATGCGCGCCTGGAAATTCAGGGCGCGGGCGATCTGTACATCTATAACGTAACCGGCGCAATCGATGCCAATCTTTCATTAGGCACCATTCTGCTGCGCATGCCGGAGCAGGGGAGATACCAGATCGACGCCAAAAGCAAGTTCGGCGGTGTGACTTCGGATTTTGCCGGTACGGAACACAGGACCCGGTGGCAAGTAGGGCACGACTTCACCACCCCGGGAACCGCCGGGCAGAAGCTGCGTTTGCGGGCCGGATACGGCGACATCATCATTTTGAAAAGCCGTCGGCCGGAGTATCCGGCGCCGGCGCGGCCCACAAGCTAGTGCCCGCTCACCACCAAGCCAGTGTCCGGGTCGAGAAATAACCGCGGCGCGGCCGGCCCGTTGAAATCCCTCACTCCGGCCAGCGGGTCACCGGGATTTCGACGGATTCCGATCCGCCTTCCTGCACCTGCACACGCGTCCCCGCCGCCACGGCGCCGCGCACGAACGTCTCCGTGCCCCCATTCGGCGGAATGCGATCGAACGCCACCAGAACATACTCGCCGGGAGCGATCCCGCTAAACCCGAACTCGCCGCGAGAACCCGCCACTACGGCCGGCACGAATTCGGGAATATCCGGTCCTTCCGGCCACAGCAACACCGTTGCGCCTTCGCCCTGATCCACTGTGCCGCGCACCGAACCAGGATTCGGCTTGTAAACGACCTGAATAGAGGGCGTGGCGGCGGTCAGTTCCACTTCCTGTCCGAGCACATTGCGCCCCGCCACCATAACAGCGGACGCGTAAAAGCCGGGCGTCGAACCGGGTATTGGGGCAATCCGGTAGCGGCCAGGCAGCATGTGCTCCAGAACGAGTTTGTCGTTCTGTGGACGAGCCGGTGCCAGGAATAAGCCGTCGGCCGGAGTTACCATCACTCGTGGACGCCGGTCGCCTGCCGGCGCGCGGTCGCCCCAATCGGCGGTGATCTCTAAGGTGAAGGGAGCGGAGAATCGCAGTTCGATGTTGTCGATATCGCGATCGGAAACGGAAAGCGGAACGATGTTGCTCGAAACCTGGTACAGATTGTTGTGGGCATCGTGCGCCGGGTCCAGTTCCGCCTGAAGTTTCCACTGGCCAGGCCGCGCGGTGAGGGCGAATGCGCCGTCCTTCGCCGAAACTGTCGCGGACTCCTGCTGCAGCGCGTTCTGCAAGTTCCAATACATGCGCGTCCCCGTGCCCATATTCATAGTGATGCCGCTCAGCAGGCGCCCATCCCCGGATGCCAGCAGCCGCACGTTGGCGCCCGCTTCCGGTTTGCCGTCTTCACCAAAGACGATCCCGTGCACCTGATACACAGACGATGTGCGCAGGCGAATCTCATAGCCCGCCAGATCGCTGCCAGCACGCACCTGGATGTGCTCCGCTTCGCTGCTGTTGATCGTGGATGGGTAAAAGGTAGGGACGGGTTGAACGGCGCCGGAAGTATCGGTTGGCGGAATCGCTTTCAATGTGTAGTCGCCCGGACGTACTTTGTGGAACTCAAAGTCGCCGTTCGCATCGGTCTCCTGCGAATCGCCGTGAATCTCCACTTTGATTTTCGCCGCCGGCTTGCCGTCCGCATCGAGCACGCGCCCACGCAGCGTGGCCAGCGCCGCGATCTCTCCATCGGCGTGAAATGTTCCGGCATTTCCCACGCGCAGCTTGAGCTGGCCGAAAACCGGCCATTCGCGCGTTTCGTATCCGTCCTTTTCGAACCGGTAGTAATATTCGCCGGGGTTGACGTTGCTCATGACGAACATGCCGGCGGGGTCGGTGGTCGCCTTATAGCTGCCCCTGTTTGTCCAAAGCGTGACGCTCACTCCCGGCACGCCCGCATGCGTCACGCTGTCGGTCACCGTGCCTTCCACCACCGCCGCGCTTTGCGCCAGCACTCCGGACACACACAGCAACAGCGCAACCGCGTGCTTCATGGCACTCTCCAAGCTATCCAACCAAGCTATCAAAGCCGCGCCAATCGCGGGGCCCGTCTCCAGGAGATAGAATGGACAGGAAAATGACTCCTCCGAAGCACCTTACTCCCGTCTGCTTGCTTGCCGCGCTGTTCGCCGCAACCGCGCCCGCGCAGACGGCGCCCCCCCAGCCCGGGCAGACCAAGCCTCTGCTCGCTGAACAGGTTTTCAAAAACGTGCAGGTGCTGCGCGGCATCCCCGTGGACGATTTCATGGAAACCATGGGCCTCATGACCGCCGCCCTACAGTTCGATTGCTCCGATTGCCATGCCAACGCCGGCACCGACAAGGTGGATTGGGCAGCCGATACGCCTCGCAAAGTCATCGCCCGCAAGATGGTCACCATGGTCGCGAAAATCAATAAGGAGAACTTCGCTGGCGCGCAGATGGTCACCTGCTGGACCTGCCACCGCAACCGCGATCGCCCGCTCGTCACACCCCTGATGGATGTTATCTACGGCGAACCGAGCCTCGTGCAGGACGATGTCCTCGTCTCCGCTCCCGGTCTGCCCAAACCCGAAACCATTCTGGATAAATTCATCGAAGCCTCCGGCGGCGCCCAGCGGCTCGCCTCTTTGAAGAGCTTCGTCGGCCGAGGCACCAGTGTCGGTTTTGGCGGCTTCGGCGGCGGCGGCGATGTCGAAATCGACGCGCAATTCCCCGATAAGCGCTCCACCATTATTCTGTTCAAAGCGGAGACCGGCCGCGGCGACCAGATTCGCAGCTACGATGGCCATACCGGCTGGGTCCGCACGCCGCTCAACGTGCTGGGCGAATATCAGCTCGCCGGCAGCGACCTGGATGGCGCGCGCTTCGACGCGCAACTTTCCTTCCCGCAGCAACTGAAAGAGGTTCTCACGAATCTGAAAACCGGCCCGCCCACCGGCATCATGGACCTGCCGGGCCCGCAGAGCCAGACTTCACTGCAGAAGGATATCACCCAGGGCGGCACCCATAGCGTTAACGTGGTGCAAGGCACCGGCCCGCGCGGCCTGCTGGTAACGCTCTATTTCGACCGCCAGACCGGCCTGCTGCTGCGCGAGCTGCGCTATGGAAAGTCGCCCATCGGCCGCGTGCCCACCCAGATCGATTACGCCGATTACCGCGACGTAGATGGCATCAAGCTGCCGTTCCGCATCACCTACGCCTGGCTGGATGGCCGCGATTCCATCGAACTGCGCGATATCCGGCTGAACGTGCCCATCGACGAAGCGCACTTCGGCCGCCCGGCCCCGTTGAGGGCCAGTAAATAATCTTTGCCACGCCACTCCCGACCGCCGGGGCTCCGAAGCGCACTCAAGCAGAGTCGCGGCAGTCAGGCAGCCGTATCGCTGCTCTAACCCGGCGCGCCCGCGTTCCGAATGGAGGCATCCACCACTTGAATCGTGTGCAGCACGGGAATCTTGCGCCCCCGCCGTTCGAGCGCCGCGCGAAGCTGCAGCAGGCAGCCGGGGTTGCCAGTGACCACCACATCCGGCGCGGCTTCCGCGATCAAGCCCGCCTTCCGCTCTGCCAGCTCGCCCGCCGTCTTGGGCTGCACCAGATTGTATATCCCCGCCGAGCCGCAACAGAGCGCGTTTTCCTCCAGCTCAACCAGTTCCAGCCCGGGAATCGCCTTCAACACGGAGCGCGGCTGCGCCTTGATTCGTTGCGCGTGCTGCAGGTGGCATGCGTCGTGCACTGCCACGCGCAGCCGCACCGGGTGCCGCTCAGCCCGCGCGCCGAGTTCTTCGAGCACCTCGGAAATGTCGCGGCACTTCGCCGAAAACCGCCGGGCGCGTTCGGCGTACTCGGGGTCGTCGCGCAGCAGATAACCGTAGTCTTTCACCACTGAGCCACAGCCGGCCGCATTCGTGACAATCGTTTCCACGCCGGTTTGTTCGAACGTATCGATCATGTGGCGTGCCAGGGCCAGGGCGCGCTCTTCTTCGCCCGCGTGCACCAGCAAAGCGCCGCAGCAGGGCTGCTCCGGCGGGGAAACCACTTCGCAGCCATCCGCCGCCAGCGCGCGGGCTGTCGCCAGATTCACTTCCGAGAGGAATTCGCGCTGCACGCAACCCAGCATCAGACCCACCCGCGCACGCCGCGCCCCTTGAGCGGGCGTGATCGCCGGCACGTCATGCCGCGGGCCCGCCGCGGGAGCCAGCGCTTCCATGGCCTGCAGGCGATCCGGAAGCAGCTTCAGAAGACCGCTTTTCCGCGCCAGCGTTTGCAGGCCGGACCTCTGATAAGTTGCCAGCAACGGGCGGAGCAAACGCAGCCGCCCCGGATTCGGAAAAAGCTGGAACAGCAGCGCGCGGTGCAGCCTCTCGCCCAGGCTGCGCGCATGATGCCGCTCCACCTGCGCCCGCGTGGCTTCGATCAGCTTGCCGTAATCCACGCCCGAGGGGCACGCCGTCATGCAGGAAACGCAGCCCAGGCAGCTATCGATGTGCGATACCCATTCGGGAGTCAGCGGCGCGCCCTCCTCGCTCGCCATCTTCATCAGGTAAATCCGCCCCCGCGGCGAATCCATTTCCGAGCGCCAGAGCACATACGTCGGGCAGGCGGGCAGGCAGAATCCGCAATGCACGCACTGGTTGATCAGATCCGGCGAGGGCGGGTGGTGGGCGTCGAACGAACCGTTCCGCGCTTCCATCAGATCCCCCCCACGAACCGGCCAGGGTTCAGCGTGCTTTTGGGGTCGAAGCGCTGTTTGATGGCGCGCATCAGCGGCAGCGCGTCTCCGGCGCCGCCCCAGGCTTCAATCGGCGAGTGCCCGCGCGGCCGGCGCAATACGCACAGGCTCCCGCCCCGCGCTTCGATCCGCGAGCGCAGCGGTTCCAGCGGGCCATCTACCGAAATCCAACCGATGCCATTCGCCTGAAATACGGCCCGCCAGTTTCCGTCGCCGGTGCGTCCGATCGCGCCCATGGCATCCGCGATTTCGGCCGGCAGCACGCTGCATTTCACCAGCGAGCCGCGATCCGCAATTTCTTGCCGCGCCCGCCACACTGCCTCCCCCAACTCCGCAACGCTCACTCGTCCTGCCACCTCCGCCAGCCGCGCGGTTTGCGCGGCGATCCCGGCGTCCGTGCCTTCGAAGAGCACATCCAGCATGGGCGGCCGGCCGGCTTCCGCGCGCCACTGCAACGCGGTGTGCGCCAGGTTGGTGTCCTGAATTCGCAATAGCAGTGCCTGGGCTGCGGCCGTATCGGCGGGCGCGAGCGTCAGTGTGCGCGTGTTTCGCGCAAGCGGATGCAGCCGGAAAGTGGCTTGCGTAATCACCCCCAGCGTGCCCAGGGCGCCCGTGGCTAGCTTCGGAAGATCGTAACCCGCGACGTTCTTCACCACTTTGCCGCCGCTCCGCGCGATCGTGCCATCCGCCAGAACCAGCGTCATTCCAATAATCAGATCCCGCAAGCCGCCATACGCCAAACGCCACGCGCCACTATCGTTCGTGGAAAGGACGCCGCCGATGGTGGCCTGTTCCGGCCAGAGCGGATCGAGCGCCAGCCGCTGGCCATGCGCCGCCAGCGCCCGCTGCAATTCGGCGAACCGGCAGCCGGCTTCTACCGTCACGGTAAGATCCGCCCAAGCATGCTCCACAATCCGGTTGAGGCGCGCCGTTGAAAGGAGCAAGCCCGCGCGCCTGGGAGGGTTGCCCCAATCGAGCTTCGTGCCGCCTCCGCGCGGAATCACGGCCACGCCTTCGCCATCCGCGCAGCGCAGCGCTTCGCTCACTTCCTGTTCGCTCTCGGGCTCGGCAACCCGCAGTTCCCGTAAACTTTCGATCTCGATTCCGGGCATCTCTCAGAAGCGCTCCGCCACTCCCGCCACCTCCAGCGGGTGCGGCGTGTATTCGCCGGGTTTGTCGCCACACAGCCGCGTGCGCGGGAAAATCTTGGCGGGATTCGAGAGCAGGTGGGGATCGAAGGCGCACCGCAGCCGCTGCATGGTGTCGAGATCGGGCTCGGCGTACATTTTGGGCATCATATGTTTTTTTTCTTCTCCCACGCCATGCTCGCCGGTGATCGATCCGCCTTCTTCAATGCACAATTCCAATATTTTTTCCGAAAGCGCGATGGCCGCTTTTTCCTGCCCCGCCACCCGGTGATCGTAGAGCACCATGGGATGCAGGTTGCCGTCGCCTGCATGAAACACGTTGGCCACGCGGATACCGGATTCCGCGCTCATCTCCTCAATCCGGTGCAATACCTGCGGCAGCCGCGTGCGCGGGATCACCCCATCCTGCACAATGTAGTTGGGTGAAATCCGTCCCACCGAAGCGAACGCCGCCTTGCGTCCCTTCCATACCAGCATGCGCTCGGTTTCGGTCTGCGCCAGCCGGATTTCCCATGCCCCATGCGCGCGGCAGATTTGGTTCACCTGTTCCATCAGCGCCCGGACTTCCGCTTCCGGCCCATCCAGTTCCACCAGCAGCAGCCCGCCGCATTCCGGATAGTTAGGATGAACCGCGGCTTCGGCGGCATGGATGGCCAGCCTGTCCATCATTTCTATAGCCGCCGGCAGCATACCCGCGCCGATGATGGCGCTCACTGCCGCGCCCGCTTCGGTGGTGGAGGGGAAGGCGGCGAGCAATGTCTGCACGCATTCCGGCCGCTTCACAATGCGCAGCGTGATTTTCGTCGCGATGCCCAGCGTGCCTTCCGAACCGACAAAGATTCCCGGCAAATCGTAGCCGGGCGCATCCAGCGTTTTCTTCCCCAGGTGAACCAGGCTGCCATCGGGCAGCACCACTTCGAGCGCAAGCACGTGCGTGGTCGTAAAGCCATACTTCAGGCAGTGCGCCCCGCCGGAGTTTTCGGCTACGTTGCCGCCGATGCTGCACACCGATTGCGAAGAGGGATCGGGCGCATAAAAGTAGTTGGCGGCAGCCACCCGGCCGGTTACTTCGAGATTAATCACTCCCGGTTCCACCACGATGCGCGCGTTCGGAAAATCCACCTCCAGAATGCGGTTCATGCGCGCCAGACTGATGACGACGCCATTGGCGGCCGGCATGGCCCCTCCGCTCAACCCGGTCCCGGAACCCCGCGCCACGAAAGGAATACGCGCGGCGTGGCAGATGCGCACCACCGCCTGCACTTCGGCCGAAGTGGTGGGCAGGACCACCGCGCCGGGCGCCGCGCGATAAGCCGTAAGGCCGTCGCATTCATAGGTGCGCAATTCGTCGGGCGCGCTGATCACGCCGCGTGCGCCCACCACAGCTTCGAACCGGTGCAGAATTTCAGCGGAAAGCGGCATTCAAAAAACCGCGGCCTCGGGCTCCAGCACCTCCCGGCAATTCGCCAGCACATAAGGCCCTTCCGGAATCACCGCCACGCGCGCCCCCGCCGGCAGTCCGGCCAGCGCCGCTTCCACCGCGCTCTCCGGCGTGCCCAGCGACCGTCCCCACAACTTTGCATGATATTCGCCAGGCAATCCGGGCACATAATAAAAAACTTGCTTTTTCGTAGTCACCAGCGCCAGTTTTTCCAGTTGCCACTGGTCCACCACCACCGGGGAGGCGGCGATCCGCCGCAGAAACTCGGCATCGCCTGTGCCGGCCAGCAGCATCTGGCGGAATTCCGGGGCTCCCGCGCCTTCTTCGCACGCTCCCACCACCAGGATTCGGCCTCCCGGCTTCACAATGTGCGCCGCGGCGGTCACGCCTTTCACCGTCTGATAAAACGTCAGGTCGAGCGGATAGCCCGCGGCGGAAGTGATGGCCGCATCCACGGGCTCGTCCAGGGTTTCGAGCAGCGTGCGCGAAACGAATTCCACGCCCTGGCGATGCGCTCTCTCCGGCTCTCCCGCGAATACGCCCGCAATCGAACGGTCCCGCGCCAGCGCCACATCCAGCAGGAAATCGTGCCGCGCCATGCGCGCAATCTCCAGGAGTTCGTGATGCAAAGGGTTCTCTTCGGTAGACCCTTCGATGGCCCGCGCATCGCGCATGAATTTGGGGCTGTGCAGCACCTTGATGGTCTCCTGCGCGGCCAGGCCCGGCGCCACCAGCTTGCGCCCCCCGGAAAATCCCAGCATCAGGTGCGGCTCGATGAATCCCAGCGTGATGCGCAGGTCCGCCGCCACGAACCTGTCGTCGATATACACGGGAGTTCCCGCGGCCGTTTTGCCCAATGGCCGGTGGCTGGTGAAGTTGCGCGCGTCATGATTTTCCACGCGGTATCCAGCCGCTACGGCCTCGCCCACGATCTGCCGGATTTCGGCTTCCGTCGCGGCGCGGTGCAAACCGGTGGCGATCAGAATAATGACGTTTTCCGCCCGAATCCCGCCTCGTTCGAGTGCCCGCAAGATATGTGGCAGGGTCTTGGGATTGGGCGCCGGCCGCGTAATGTCGCACACGGAAATGGCGGCCGTGCGCTTCCCTCGCGCCATCTCCTCGAGCGGCGGCCGGCCAATCGGGTTCCGCAATGCATTTTGGATCGCGCCTTCTTCGTCCGCCAGCGGCGTGGCCGAGCGGGCCTCCAGCACCTGGTATCGAAACCCCGCGGGCAGTTCCAACGTCAAACCGGTTTTTCCGAACGCCACCCGTGCTTGCATCATTCCCAATCGTACCTTACCAAGGATCCCGCAAAAACGTTTTTCTCCCGTTTCGGATATACTCAATACCCTCAATTCGCATGCGCATCCTCCCTTTCCCCCTATTGTTCCTAGCCTCTGCTTGTGCGCTTCCCGCGGCGCCACTGGCTCCCGCTGGCCCCGAACCCCCGCCGGGCGCCACGCCCATCTATGCCAGGCTCATGACCCCGCTTTCTTCTTACAACTCCAAAAAGGGGGATCCGGTCGCGGCCGAAATCACCTCTTCCGTTTGCCTCGATGGCCGCCCGCTGCCGGCGGCTACTCTGCGCGGCGAAGTGGCGCGAGTGCACGCCGTGAGCATCGGGGTGGTGCATGAAACCGCATCTTTGAAGCTGAAGCTTTCCCGGCTCGAACTGGCCGATGGTTCGGCTTATCCCGTAACCGCGCGTTTGACGGCAGTGGATAATGCCCGCGAACGCGTGGACCGTAGCGGCGTGATTCACGGCATCCGCGCCACCGCCACGCTTTCGAGCCGCTTCGCTTCCCACCTGTTTTTTGCCGCCGGGGGCCACCCCGCCCTCGCGATTCCCACGCTCGCGCTCGAAACCTGGTTTTTTCGATTTCCCGAGCCGGAAATCGAATATGCGCCCGGAACCGGGTTGGAAATCGAATTGGCCTTTCCGGAGGCTTTAGGCCACGCGGCTTTGTGTTCCGAGCGCGCACCCGACCCGGTTGCCGCCGCCGAATGGCAGGACCTCGTAGCGGGCCTGCCTGCCTGGAGCTATTCCAAGGGCCACGAACCCATCGACCGCGTGAATCTCCTGTTCATTGGCTCCCTCAGCGACCTGGAACGCGCCTTTCAAGCCTCCGGATGGACCGGATCGCAGCCGCAGAACCTGCGCACAGGCTTCCGGGCATTTCGCGCGCTGGCGGAGGCCCGCGGCTTCGCCGATGCGCCCATGCGCACCCTTCTGCTGGACGATGCCCCCCCCGACCTGCGCATGCAGCGTAGTCTGAACACCTTCGACAAACGGGACCACATGCGCATCTGGATGCGCCCGGAGGAATGGCAAGGCCGCGACGTTTGGGCAGCGTCGGCCACCCAGGATCTCGCCGCCGTTTTCACCGCGCACCCGCCGGGCGTGACCCACCGCATCGAAGCGGATGTAGATCTGGAACGCGAAAAAGTGCTGCGGGAGTTGGAGTTCGCCGGCTGCGTCGATAAGGCAATGGACGTCGCCCGCCCGCCGGCCGAAACCGAGACCAAAGCCGAAACGCGCCGCGGTCTGCTGACGGATTCGCGCGTGGCCGTGATTCTGCTGAAGCCCTGCGACAATCCTGTGGAGGAAGTGGGCGCCGGCCCGGGCCAGGAATCTGCGCCAAGCGGCGGGCCACCCAAAGATGTCCGCGTCATCCGGCGCGTCGTGCTCACTGCCCGCAACCACTTTCTGCGCGATAACGTTTTCTGGCGCTCGGCCGACGTGCTCCGCTTCACATGGCGCAGGTATCGCGCCTGGGAAGCTGCTAAGCGGGAGCGTATCGCCTACCAGGCCGGGTTACTTGCCGGTGGAGGAGAAAACCCGCTTGGTGCCGAAGGTCGCTAGCCAGTCCAGGTTCGGTTTCATCGACCAGTTGCTCGAAGCCGGTGGCAGCCAGTCGGGGTCGAAATTGTCGTCGCACCCGTCGTTTTTGTCGATGTAGCAATGGCCCGCCTGGCCGCCGGTCACCTGCGAGTTCTGCACCAGGTACCAGCCTGCGCCGCTGCCATCCGCGCTCCAGCACTGTGTGCTCCCGGCCGGACAAACAATGCCGCTCGCAGCCTGGGTAGACGCCTGCGAGCCGAACGCCGGGTCGGCCGCCCCATTCACAATCGTCAGCCGGTTGGCCGGCAGCGCCGTATTCGCCTTCGCCATGCAGGATGTGAGATTGAAGCCTAACTGGTTCACCGCCCCCACGCTCATCGCATAACTCGCCTTTACCTGCGGCGCGTAATTGCGCGCCAGCACAGCCAAAATTCCCCCCTGGCTGATGCCCGAAGTGACGATCCCCTTCGCGCAACTCGCTCCCGGCAACGAACAAATCGCCGTAATCGCGCTTGTGGTGCTCGCGGCATTGAAGATGGCCGATGCCCGCGTGGTATAAGCCGAACAGGTTTGCCACAGTTCCTGGTTCGCGTACTGCACCGAAACCGCCAGAAAGCCCCGGCTTGCCATTTGCCAAAGGAACAGCAGGGAGAGCGGATCGTAGGCTAATTCGAAGGTCCCCGGTATCCAGATCGCCACCGGATAGGGACCGTGACCATACAGGGCCGGATTAGGCGCGAGGTAAAACAGCGGCTGAGTTAGGTCATTCTTACCGGTGTAGCCATCGTAGGATAAGTAAGTAGCCATACCGGAAGTACTGACAGTTGCGGGCCATCCGGCCGTCGCAAATAGAAGTACAGGCGCTACAATTCTTTGGAGTTTCAAGATCTCCTTCTCCGTTCCTTATGTGGGGTCTCAGTAATGCAGATCGGATAGCAGGCGCGATTTTTTAGCTGCAACCTGCAACCTACAACCTGGCCCAGGCACGCGGCGCCTCCGAGCCGTGGACCGATCCCGCATTCCTCGATTCGATCGTTTCGCTCCAGCGCCGGCGCCAGATTCGGGCGTCCTGCTGATATGCTGGCATGTGGCTCTTCGACGTAGCTCGATCGGTTTGGCCGCGATTTTAGCGGCGCTGTTCTGCGGGTGCCGAAAGGCGCCGCCCAAGGTCGTGGTTCCGGATGTTTTCCGCGTGCGCTTTATGACCTCTCAGGGCGACTTCGTGGTGGAGGCCAACAAATCCTGGGCCCCGCGCGGCGTGGACCGGTTCCACGAACTGGTGCGCATGCGTTACTTCGACCAGGGGCGGTTCTTCCGTGTCGTCCCAGGCTTTATCGCCCAGTTCGGCGTACACCGCGACTTCAACGTGCACGAGCAGTGGCGCCAGTTCTTCATCGTCGATGACCCGCCTCGGCAGAAGAATCTGCGCGGCACGCTGGCATTCGCCCAATCGGGAAAGAACACCCGGGCCACGGAGATCTTCATCAACCTCGCCGATAATCCCATGCTCGATTCCCAGAACTTCGTACCGTTCGCGAAGGTGGTCGAAGGAATGGAGGTGGTAGACCGGTTCTATGCCGGTTACGGCGAAATGCGGCCGGTTGGAAAAGAGATCGATCCCGGGCGAGTGGAGGAAGAGGCCAACGAGTACCTGGTGCAGCACTTTCCCAAACTGGATTACATCAAGACCGCGCGGTTCCTGACGCCGGCGGATGCGGGCAAGTGAGTCCCGCCGGGAGGCGCCCTCACCCTGTTGTGCGAGGATGCCCGGAATCTAGTTGAAACAGGCGGCTCTCGCCGGAGCCGTGATAGGCTCCGGCAAATGGCGGCGCAGACGGATAACAGCATCCAGTTGGTGATCCCGTTGAAGGAAGTGGTGGACCTGACCCAACGAGGGCTGATGAACTTGGCACTGTCCCCCTTCACCAAGGTGGCCGGGCAGGTGATGGACTACGAAGTCGGCCCTGGTGGGCCCAAAAATCAGGCCCAAGCCGAACGCGCAAACCTGCGCTGGGGCAGCCAGCCAGGCTACTGCGTGGTGGGTGGACAGAAGATCCCGTTGGACCGGCCGCGGGTGCGCGATACGCGCCAATGGGAAGTGCCGTTGGGCAGCTACGCGTTGCTTGAGATCTTACATCTTTATGTGCTGGATGGAGGCAAAGCGCTATTGGCGGGGGTGCAGCGCGTGGCCGCGAAAGCGGCCGTTGTCCAGCGCTGTCAAGTCCACAAGACCCGTAACTTGATCGACCACCTCCCGGAAGAGCACCGTGAGCACGTGCGCCAGAAGCTGCACAGCGCCGTACGGTATGCGCGAGTACGCGCTGGCAAGGGGTCGATCAGTATCTTCGCTGGGTTGGGAGCGGATTGCTATACGCAGAGTCACGGTGGAAGCGAGTGCATGGTTATCGGGAACTGCCGTTGCTGGTCAAGGAACTCGAGCTCGCCGTTCTCAAACAGATCCCACTTCGGCATGCCGCTATGGCATGATCGTGGCGTATTGCGGGTCGCACGTTTCAACTTAAAAGCGGGCATCCTCCCCTGTTGACCGATTCCCCAACTTTATATTTCCCCTGATCTCAATCATTTCCAGCTTTTCCGTTCCCCACTCTTTTTCTCGTCCGCTACACTCGAATCGAGGAAAGCAGTCCCGCTGGCCAGCGAGTTTCCTTGAATCTCAGGTGTTCCTGCTCCGCCGGTAACGACGGCGGAATGGGCAGGCATCGATGTTTGCGAGAGCCTAGCGAAGCATAGGGCCGTTTAGCCGGATCGTCTTGCAGTCTCCGGTTGGACATGCGTTATTTGCACCCGAAGTAGTTAGATCTCCACCAAAAACGGCGGGTAGGCCCAAGCCCCTGGGAGGGCGAAAGCCCCCGCCGTTTTGAGATTTCGAAACAACTATAAAAGATTTCTGGCCAGTAGTGTCTCTAAAAATCGAACCGCGCGTAGAAGGTGATCATGCGCTGGCCGGCCGCCGAAGTGATGCGGCCGAAGGAGGTCGAATCGATATTGGTATTGATGCCGATCACACCGCTGGTGGGGCTGTAACCAAACTGCGGCGTGTTCAAAAGATTGATCGCGTCAGCCCGCAGTGTGATGGTTTTCGATTCCTGAATGTGGAACATCTTACTCGCCGAGGCGCTGAAGCCGAGCAGGGCGGGGCTGCGCAGACTGGGCAGATTCCGGGCCGTGTTGCCGACGGTGCCGGGATCGGGATTGGCCAGTACAACCTGGCCGGATGAGTTGACCACCTCCAGATTCGTGAAGCGGCCTGGAAGCGTAGTGTCGCCTCCGAAGTTCGGCAGCGGGGCGTTCTGCACGGTCAGCTCAGGGAAATATTGGACGAATCCGTTGCCCTTTTGTACCTGGGAGAAACCGCCGGGCAGTTGGCCTACTAAATTAGCTGTTTGCGCCTCGAGTGTATTGTAAGTATAGGTGTAGTTCTGCGTGGTGAAGCTGAGCGGCACTCCGGATTGCCACTGGAAGGCGGAAGCGATCTGCCAGCCGCCCAGGGCTTCATCCACCAGTTTCGGAGCCTTGCCGAGAAACTTCTTGTTTCTGCCGACGGGGAGTTCCCAAAGCACGTTCCACTGAAAGAGTTGTGGGCGATCGATATTAAGTATCCCCTTGGCCAGGTTGAAATCGCGCGGATCGCGGAATTGGCCATCGTCGCCGAGCGCTTTGGAGAAGGTGTAGGCGAACTGGCCGGTCACACCCTGGCCGAAGTGCTTGGCGACATGGGCCTGAAAGGCCTGATAGCTGGAGTTTCCGTTGTTGTCGATGAGGTACACGCTGCCGAACTGGGGATTGACCACGAAGAAATTCTGGGGCAGACCGGCATGGCTGAGCAGTCCCCCGTTGACGCCGGTGCCGGTCGGAGTGGTATTGAAAAAGTTGGCCAGAGCGCCTACCGACCCGTTGGCGATGAACGTGTTGGTAACCGAATATTGACGCAGCGCCTGCGATCCGGTGAGCGTTGTCCCATTGACCGTGCCCACGCCTGGGAGCGTGATCCCATTCAATAACTGATTAAACAGGGGCGCGTTGCCGCCGGCGCGCGTAATGTTAAACGCATTGAGGAAGCCGTTCTCGAAGATGTTCGGGTCGTTGAGCGGCTGGTTGGTATAGAGTTCCGAACCCTTGTTGCCAATCCAGTTCACATCTACAGTCCAGGTGTTGGTGATTTCGCGCTGGATCGTGACGTTGAAGCTTTGGATATACGGCGTCCGCAGGTTGTTCGAGTAACCATAGAGGCTTGTGGACCGGTTTGTGAGCGGCACGGGAGTGAACGGTTGCGCGCCATTGGTGTTGACGGGAACCACTCCCGCTCCGGATATTCCCGAGACATTCAGGAAGCTTGAAGGGGTGTAGGTGGTATTCAGTGTCTGGCCGGGAGAGTTGCCGATGCCCGTATTCACCGTAAGGAAGTCGACATTGCCCACGTAATTGATGCCGTAGCCGGCCCGGAAAATCGTGCTCTTCTTGAACCACGGCAGGTTCCAGGCGACACCCACTGTGGGGCCGAAAGACTTCCAGTAATTGTTGTAGACGCCGATTCCGGAATTGGGGGAGTTGGGGCCCACAAACTGGATCGTCGTGAGCTGCCCGCTGTTGGCATACGGGTCCCACATGGCATTGGCGAAGTTCGTTCCGGAGATGCCGAACAATCCCGATTCGCCGCCCGCGGGACGGCCCGCCAGGCCCTGGGCCTCGTACGGCGCGCCGAAAAAGTCATAGCGCAGCCCGAGGTTCAGAGTAATATCGCGCGTCACCTTCCAGCTATCTTTGGCGAAGGCCGACCAGGCATTGGCGATGTTGGTGCGGTAGAAGAGGAAGTCGGTGAGATAGTTGTTCCAAGTCGTGGCGGTGGGGCTGTTGACCCAATACTGTTCCTGGATATTGGCCACCGAGCCTGCCAGATTCGCCAGCAGTGCCTGCGCGCCCGCGAGATTGATGGCGCCGATGCCGCTGAACGTCGAGGTCGAAATGGGCGGAGCTACACTGCCAATGCCGAGATTGACGGTTGGCCGCGTGGTCTGGATGCCGCCGCTATTCGCCGATTGCGAACTGGTGCGGTCGATTTCAAATCCGAACTGGAAAGAGTGCCTGCCGTGAATCCAACTGAACGTGTCGCCAAATTGCCAGAACGGGCTGATGGTGAGACGCGGCGAGGAGACATTCATATCCGCGTAAATTCCCAGGTTGCCCGGCGCCACGGTCGGCGAAGTAGCTCCCGTTCCCAGATTGACAGTCGAAAAGCTACCCGGCTGGATGTACAAGAACGAGCCGTTCACCTGCGGGAAGGAGGCGCGGGCGGCTTCCGCGCTCTTTGCCAGGCCGGAGTTCTCCGAAGACGGGCCGCCGGTACAGCATCCCAGATCCAGTCCCGACGTCCCTTGCCAGGTATCGGTCTTGTGGCCGAAACGGAACTGATTCAGAATGCTGGGCGTGATAATGAAATCCCAACCGGCGCTGTAGAAGGAGGGGTGGCGCTGCACGTCGCCGAAGTATCCAGTGGGATAGTCGGGGATGCCGGTCTGGCCCGTTACGCCCCAATCTTTTTCCTTGCTCATCACAAAATTAACTTTGTTGCGGGCGTTGATCTGGTAGTCCCAACGGATTGTGTAGTTATTGCGGTTGGTATTGGGACTCTGGCCGGTTGCGCCATCCACGCCATTTTCCGGTATCTGCCACTGATACCCGGCTGTATTGAGGCCGTCGCCGATCGTGTAATTGTTCGGCAGCGGCATGTATTTGCTCATGTAGGGGCCGAACCATACCGGATCGATCGCGCCGAAATTCGGGCCTCCGGCGGCCAGGAGATTGACGGAATTGAGATACAGCGGCTGGCCGCCCGCGGAGGTGAGCACGTTGCCGTTCAGATCGACCGATGGCGTTGGCGAGAAGGCATTGCCGTTGGTGCGGGCGCCGCCGCCGGGCCCGCCCGTGGTCAAATAGCGGTAGATACCCTGCCGGGCTGTGGGAGTGAGCACGAGCGCGACATCGTTGACTTTGGTGAGGTAGCGCTGGTCGTCGGTCAGGAAGAAGAAGAACATCTTGTTCTTCTTGATAGGACCGCCGATGCGCCCCCCGAACTGGTTGCGGTTGGCGTAGCTGTTGGGCTGGCCTTGCAGGTTGGAGAAGTAGTTGTTCGCGTTGAAGGCGGAGTTGTTGTTGGTCCAGAATGCCGCGCCGTGAAATTCGTTCGTCCCGGAGCGCGTGATCATTTGCACCTGCGCCGAGCCGCGGCCCAGGGCGGGATCGACCTGGTTGGTCGAGACATTGATTTCCTGCACCATGTCCGGACTCGTGAACACTCCGGAGTAGGCGCCGTTGGCGTAGCGGCCGTCATTGGTGATCAAACCGTCGCGCGTGGTATTAACCTGGTTCTGTTGGACGCCCGCGAAGTTCAAGGTGTTGGCGACAAACACCCCTTGAGCGGTCACTACGCCGGGAGTGAGAGCGAGCAGGTCGAGTACGTTGCGGCTGGCCATGGGCTGATTGAGAACGTCTTTTTCGGTGAGCTGGCCACCCACCGATGCCGTAGTGGTGGCAATCGTGGTGTCGGCTTCGGCCTGCACTTCCACTGTCTGGGCGCCCCCGGCGACCTGGAGAGTGAAGTTCAGGCGCACCTGCTGGTTTTCGGTGAGCGTTACGTTATTGTAAGTCTGGGTCTGAAAGCCAGGCGCCTCGGCCGAAAGCGTATAAGTGCCAGGGGAGAGAGTCAGAAACTGGTAAGCGCCAGCCTGGTTGGTCGGTCCTTTGTTGACCACACCGGTGTTTACGTTCGTGGCCGTAACTGTGACATTGGGAATCGCTGCGCCGGAAGGATCGAACACGGTTCCGCCGACTTGGGCCGTCACTTGCGCCTTGAGAGGAAGCCCGGGACCTGTGAGCAGGCCAATCGTTGCCGCTAGAAAAGCAAATTTACGCATAGTACTCCTTTTCCACTATGGCTATCACCTGCCGGGCGCGACGACAGCGCCTCCAGGGATGCTCAGCTACTAACCTCACCTGCCTGTAGTGACGTAAAAAATGCGTGCACTTTCAGTCTGTGGCTCTGGAGTATATCGGGACTAAGATCTCTTGTCAATATGTTTGGGTGTGAAATTTGGAGGAGGGCGTAGCAGGAATGCATGCAGTGGGCGCGGACGAATCGTAATCCGCGCCCACTGCCGGTCAGAACCGGAACTGCGCGACCAGTTGGCCCTGCCGCGGGTAATTATTCAGAGTCGCCGTGTTGATGTAGCCGAAACCGGAAACCACCGTCTCGCCCGCGGAGCAGGCGCCATTGGCGCCGTTGGTGGTGATGCAAGTGGGCGCTGTCTGTGGGCTGGTGGTGCTTGGGTTGACTACTTCGGTGCGGTTGAAAATATTGGTGAACTCCACGCGCACAGCCAGACTCATCGCCTCTTTAATTTTGTAAGGTTCGTCCGATTCCGAAGTTCTCCACCGGCCGGCGCTGCTGGCGGAAGCCGTTATAGTATGCCGCGCCGCCATACTGGCCGGGAGCCGGGTTGGCCCACGCCGCCGGATTCAACACAATCGTCTTATTCGGGTCGAAGCAGTGACAGTTGATGTTCACGTTGTAAAAGGGCTGGCCCGTGGGGATCTGATACTGGTTATCGGCTGTGACCGGGCTTGTGTTGGTCACGAAAGTGAGATTGGCCATGGTAGCCGAGGCGAGGCTGCTGGGATAGCCGGCGGTGTTCGCCACAGGCGCCAGCAGAGGCAGGCCACTCGCCCAGTCGCCGAATGCATTGAGGGTCCAGTCGCGAACCAGGTAGGACACGATCTTAGGCCCCCATTTCGGCAGAGCGTAGGAGAGGCTCATGCGCACCTGAAATGGCTGGTTATACTCCGAAATACCTTTCGCCAAGGCGTAGTTTTCGGGGTCGGGAGTTCCGGCGAAAGTGTTCAACGACTTGGACCAGGTAAACGCACCCGTGGCCGACAGACCATGCGAAAACCGCTTGTTCACGGTCGTTTGCAGGGAGTTGTACCAGGTATCGCCGAGCGGCGCGGCCACCGGATTCAGACCGGCGTTGAATTGCGGGAAGGGCCTCAACGACTGGGCCACGGTAGCGGTGAGCGGGAAACCGGCAAAGGGGATGTGGTTCATGAAGGGTCCGGCAGCAGGGGAACCGACGGGCGCCAGCAGAATTGTCAGATCGGCCGGATTGCTCAGGCTCAGTCCGTAATGGCTCAGCAGTTGCGGGCTCAGGTAATTGTACCGCACCATGTTCCCGGAGGTGATGAGACCGCCCTCGTCTTCGTAGGTCGGCCACCAGATCCCGCGATTGCCGACATAGGATGCGTCGACCACCAGGTTTGGGGTGATCTCACGCTGCACGGTGAAGCTGTATTGATACTGGCGTGCCGGCCGCCCGGCGTTCGGATCGAGGTACTGCGGCCCGGTTCCGGGTACAACGCCGCCGACCGGATAGTAGCTGGGGCTGAAATTCGGCCACGCAATCTGCGCGGCGGTGATCGGCGAGCCATTGATCGTCACACCCTGGCCCCAATACATGATCGGCTGCCCGGGAACGCTGGGGTTAAACGGATTATTGGCGGCAGCGTTACCGGAGGCATTTCCGAATAGAGCGGCCGAGCCCGTTCCCGAATACACCACACCGAAGCCGCCGCGGAGCACGGTTTTCGGCGAGAGTTGGTACGCAAAACCGAGGCGCGGCCCGAAGCCGTAAGGATAGTTGTGCGCAAACTGGCAGTGACAGGTGGCCTGGTAAATCACGTCTCCGGGTTGGCCACCGGCCGCGGGGTCGGGTGCGTTCGGGGCGAATTGCGGGGAACGGCCATATTGTTCCCGGTAATAAGTCGAGTAGTCGTAGCGCAGACCGTAGTCCAGAGTAAACTTGGGCGTGATCTTCCAGCTATCCTGCGCATACAGTCCCAACTGATACTTTCCATACCGGGCGATGGAGGGAGGATTGATGGTGGCGTGATCTACCGCGCCCAGTAGAAAGCTGGCATAGGGGAAGCCCAAGCTATAAGCGCCGATATTCGAGGCGCCCGCGCCACCCGTAATAGTCGCAATGTAGGGTTCGGCGGTTTCGGCGGAAGAGAAGTTGTACTGGCCCTGGAGAGCAACGTCCGGATCGTCCTCATAGAACCCTTCGAGATTGAGGCTGCCTCCGAACTTGAAGGTGTGATTGCCGTGGACCCAGGTCAGGCTGGCGATGTTATTGAAGTTCGAGAACAGGTCGTCGGCCCGTCCGGGAGGACCGAGTTCGCCGGTTGCGGCCCCCCTCCGGTCATGCCACCGCCGAGATTGTTGTAGAGGCCAAGTACTTCGGGAAATGTAGACGGGCTGGTGAAGGCGGAACTGCATAGGCCCACATTGGAACAGGAATTGTAATTGGGAGTCACGGACGGGCGCCCCAGATCGTCGTAGTTGAAGCCCACGCCCAAATGCAACAGGACCGTCGGCGTGATGATGCGATCGTAGTTCAAGCGCTCGGTCTGCGCATAAATCCCCGCGCCGAAGGTGCCGGAGACGGGTTGCGGCAGTCCGTCTTCACCGTAACAGGTCAGGCAGTAGCTGCCGGTTTTGCTCCAGTAGAAGGAGAGCTTGTCTTTGGGTCCGATGATCTGGTCGAGTTTGAGAGAGGGAATGTAAGTGGTGCGGGATGAGTATTCGGTGTTTTGCCAGTTATTGACCACGCCGTTGACATTGCAAACGCCGCCGGCCACGCAGAATGGCGCCGGAAGCAGGGACTGCATCTTCAGAGACACCGGATCGAACCGCGAGAGCGGTATCGTGTTGTTTGCAAAGGGACTGGTGACCACTTCGCCATTCACGGTTTGCCGGGTGAGGGGATCGAAAATCTCGTTGGCGAAAATGGTAGCGCCGGTTGGATCGGTTCCGAGACTATGATTCCCTGCGGCCGTGATGGCGGAGCTGAAATCGCCGTTCCGGTACGCCGCTGTGGGAACCGTCTGAACAGGCTCCAGGTTGGTTTGGTTCTGCAGGAACTGCTCCCAGCCAAAGAAGAAAAACGTTTTGTCGTGGCCGTTGTAGACTTTGGGAATCCATACGGGGCCGCCCAGAGTCAAGCCATAGTCGTTGCGCCGCAACTCGGGTCGCAGCAGGTGACCGTTGCCGTCGTTCGTGAACGGGTTTCCCGCATTCAGATCTTCGTTCTGAAGATAGTAGTAAGCGCTTCCATGGAACTGGTTGGTGCCCGATTTCATGACCATGTTCACCACCGCGCCGCCGGTTTGCCCGTATTCTGCCGAGTAGTTGCTGGTTTGCACCGTGAACTCCGCGATCGCATCCTGGCTGGGTTGGTTTTCCTGCTGCGATTCCTGCGCCATGATGTTGGTGTTGTCCATGCCGTCGAGCAGCGCGGTTTCCGAAGCAGAGGGATTGCCGTTAATCCGAACGCCGGTGCCGTTGATGCCGAGAAAATTATTGTTGGGACCGAGGACGAGCGCGCCGGGCAGCATGAACGTGGCGGCGTAGGGATTGCGAATACCGGAATTATCCGCGCCCACCGAAAGCAGCGGCAATTGGTCCATGGTCTCTCCGGCGACTGTCTGGCTTAACTCGCCGCTTTCGGTTTTGAGCATGGGCGCCGCTTCCACAACGGTTACGGACTCGCTGGTAGCGCCGACTTCGAGTGTGGCATCCACGCGAATGGTTTGCGCTGCCTGCACCGCCAGGCCCGAGCGGACGAATCTCTTGAAGCCAGGCGCGGTAATCGTCAACTGATAGGTCCCTGGAGGCAACTCGGACATCGTGTAATTGCCGGTGTTCGAAGTCGATATCGGATACTTGGCGTTGGTTGCAGTGTTATCGGCTTCGACTGAAGCGTTGGCGACTACCGCCCCCGCCGGATCTACGACGGTGCCCGTGATGGTGCCTCCGCTCTGAGCCATAGCGGCTCCAGTTAACACTAGTAAACCCGTCAGGATTGCTGAAAGGCGCACGTATCCTCCCAGTTGATTTTGTCGTTCCACAAGGCACAACTCAGACCTTTCCCGACGCTGCGGGACAGTCAGTGAAGTTGACAAGCGACCCTGCTCGCGCTTGCACAGTATCCGTTCAGGCGATCGTGCAAAAGCGCAAACAATTAAAGCTTTGGCTCAAATTATATTTGGCTTGCAATATTCTTGTCAACCCGGCCGGTATAGCTACTTACGTGTGAGATTCTGTGGAAGCGGGGCCGGATTGCATGCACTGAGTTGCATGCAATGAAGGTAAGCAACAGTCAATGACTTCGATTCCGGGCAGGCAAATGTGTGACTGCCTGAATCAGCTCGCTTGCAACGGGCCGCCGGGGATGCGCGGCACTATGAGATGGAATAGTTTCAACGATGCGCCCTCCGCCGCGCGGAGTGTGGCGGTCTCCGAGGGGCCAAGGTAGACTCCGGCGCCGCGAGTGACATCCACGGACTGGTTTCCCAGGCTGATCGTTCCTCTGCCTTCCATGAGGTAGATCAGTTGGTGTTTGTCGAGCGGTTGGGCGGAGAAGGATTCGCCGGAGGAGAGCCAGCGGAGGGTGCCGAGCACGTTTTTGGCGCCGGCGAGGGGGCCATTGAGAATCTCGGTGAATTCGCCCTGCGGACCTTTGACGCGCGGCAGTTCGCTGGTGTGGATAAACGTGGTAGTCTCGGGCATAGCGGCTCCTAGGTTTGCACCCACACGCGGCCATCCACGCGGTTCCAGCGCAGGTCGTCCGGAGTGCCATCGAGGATGTGGGTCTTGAAGCGGTTGGGCGCTTGAAATTCGAAGTAAAACAGGCCGGTCTCGCTGGCGCGAAGGCGGTGCCTGGCTTCGGCGGGAATAAAAACTAAATCGCCGGGGCCGACATCGCGGACGCCCTCCGGGGTTTCCACCGTGCCGTTGCCTTCCATGATGAAGTAGAAGTGCTCGCAGATCTCGTGGTAGTGATACGGCGAGGATGCGTGCGGCTTGTAATGCATGACGCCGGCGAGCATGTCGTCGATATTTGTCAGTTCCTTATTGACGAAGAAGATACGTTCGCGGCCGGGAACTACGGCTACGAGTTTCGGCAGGTCGTCTTCGTGGAAGATGTAAGCCATGCGGAGTCTCCTCGGAAGTTACTTCGGCCGGTAAGCCATGCGGGCCACCTCGGCGTACGGAACGGATGCGACGGTGACTCGGATTTCGGCTTGCCGGTGCCGTTCCACAGTGGGCTTGCTAGAACCACCGCCTTCTTCACCCCAGACTAATGTGAGCTTGGTGCCCACCGCGGCATGGGCATTATCGACAATGCCGAGTGAGATCATGGCTCGCTCGTTGTAAGTATAGCCCGTGTAAGTGGAAAAACCGGCTATCTTGCCATCACTGAGGACTTTGTCATATGGAAGAGAGGCGTAATTCGCCAGGGGCAAGTCGATGTACTTTTCGATATTACCAGCGTGGAAGAGAGTGTTGATCACGCGAGAGACATCGTCGCCATCCCAGACGAGGGTGACTTTCTGGCGCTTGGGGCCTTGGGCGATTTTTTCCAAAGCCTGCCGGCCAGTGAACTCGTGATCGAACTTGACGAAGGGACCGTAGCCGAGGTCGTAGGGAGTCAGGTAGTAGTCAGTGATGTTATCGGAATAAAAGCTGCCGCCGAGCGAGGCCGTGGCCTCGTAACTGCGGGAAGTGAGCCATTGCCGGTAGGGCTTCATGGCATCACCCGTGTAGATGGCGGGCAGGGGGGAGGGAATCCACCCGGATTCCAGGCAGGAGGTGGGATAGGTTCGCGCGCCTACCTGGCGCAATCCGAACTCGCCACCGGCTTCGACTATGGCTTGGCGGACGGCTTCGCCGGCGTCCCAGGGCCCGAAAATTTCCCAGCCGGGCTGGCCGACCATGCCGTGGCGCAGAGCGTGGATCTCGTGTCCGGCGATGGAGAACATGCCCATGTGGAAGAACTTGATATCCGGGGCCGGCTTTCCGGTGACTTTTTCCATTAGGCGCACAGCGTTGGGGCCTTGCACCTGGAAGCGGAAGGTCTTCCGGCGCCCTTGATTCTGGGCGGTGCGCTCGTCGCGCTCGCATTTCACGTCGTAGCCGGCCGCCTTATACTGCACCCAGTTGGCGGCGGGCGGCCGTCCGACGAGGTTGAAACGATTATCCGGGAGATAGAAGAGAATGGCATCGCCAATCACATAGCCATCGGGGTTGCAGGCGATGAATTGCTTCGCCTGATTGGGCTTGAAGTTGTGAAAGGTATTGACGCCCAGGTCGCTAAACAGCTTCAGCGCGCCGGGCCCTTCGACATAGAGATCGGTCATGTGATGCGACTGATCGAAGAGGGCGCAGGTTTCCCGCCAGGCGCGCTGTTCGTCCCGCCAGTTGGTGAATTCGTGGCGCACGCCGGGAAAGGCGTAGGGGCCGATTTGGGAATTGCGCAGCAGGGCAACGGGGTTACCGGCGGAGCGCAGTAAGTCCTCCAGGGTTTGTTGGCTCATGAGCAGTTGGATTGGGAATTATATCATCGGGCACTCGGCGCGCCACAAACCGAGCGCTTTTTGCGCCGGCCGATCGGAGAAGCTGAACAGGACGGATTCGCGGGCGGCGCTGTGAGACACCGGGCACCAGGATGGCGCGACGAAAACATCATGCCGTTTCCAGGCGAACGTGGCATCGCCTACGCGGCTGATGCCCTCGCCTTCGACTGCGCAGAAAACCGTTCCATCGGTCGAGCGAAACGGCACGCCCTCGAAGCCGGCGGGGAGAAGCTGGAGGAACGCGGCGATGGTGGGCAGTTCGGCCAATTGCATCCTGACACCGTAACAGGGGTGCGGGGGGCTGGTGCGAAAAGCCTGCTCCAGCGCTTCGCGGCTGCGGGAGTAGGGATAAATCAGTTGAGCAGGCCGGGTGGACACCGCGTTCTCACCCGTGTACCGTTCGAAAAAACTGGTCTCGAAGAGATTCACGAGAGGAATATCGAGGCCATCGAGCCAGACGACCGGTTTATCGCTCGGATTTCCGTGGGCGTGCCAACACCAGGAAGGAGTGAGGATGAAATCGCCGGGGTGCATATTGAGGCGCTCGCCATCGACGGTGGTGTAGCCGCCATCGCTTTCCAGAACGAAGCGCAGGGCGGAGGCCACATGCCGGTGTGTGTGCGCAACTTCTCCAGGCATCACCAGTTGCAGCCCGGCGTACAGGCTCGAAGTGGTGCGGGAATGGCCGCGGGCGGCGGGGTTTTCAAGAATGAGGACGCGGCGTTCGGCTTCCTCTGCGGTGATGAGGCCGCCGGCTTCGAGCAACAGCGGGCGGAGTTCTTCATAACACCAGAAGGCCGGCACAGAGGAAGCGCGCGGCCGGGCGGGAACGATGTCGCGCAGGACCTCCCAGAGCGGGGCCGTGTTCCGGGCGCCGAGGCGCGTGTAATATTCGGTGTTCATCCGGCGGCTTGAATAGACTGAGCGGCGCGCACGGCCACTTGCATCGATCCAATCTTTTCCACCGTGGCGACGATGGTGTCTCCGGGCGCGATCTGCCCCACGCCTTCCGGAGTGCCACTCATAAAAATATCGCCCGGATGCAGCGTATAGAAGGAGGACGCGAACTCGATCAGCTCGGCAACTCCCAGAATCATGTTGTCCGTATTCGATTGCTGGCGCAGTTCGCCATTCACGGTGATGCTGAGCGAGAGGCGGCCGGGATCGGGAATTTCCTCCGGCGTTACCAGCCAAGGGCCCAGGACCGAATAAGTATCGGGCGACTTGCGGAAGCTGCGGTCTTCGGAGCCGCGGATGGTCATATCGAGGCCAATGGAATAGCCGGCCACGTACTCGAGCGCCTGAGCGCGCGGAATGTTGTAGCCGGATTTGCCGATGACGAAGGCGAGCTCGACTTCGTGATCGTTGCGGCGGTCGAGGCGGCGGATCTCGATGCCCGCGGAGGGGCCGGTGAGGGAACTGGTGGCTTTGAGAAAGAGTCCAATGGTTTGGATGGATTGCAGAAGCGCGGGATTGTTATTGTGAAGGGCGGGATTTTCGCGGACCTCCTGCGCGTGCTTCTTATAATTTACGGGCGCCGCGACGATTTTTCCGGGATTGGCGACCGGGCTGAGCAGGTGGAGGCCCGCCAGAGGAAGTTGCGGGGCGCGCGGGGCGAGTTCGCGGGCGCGCGCGGCCACTCGATCCAGATGGGCGATGAACAAATCGTAGTTGGGCAGCGGATAGCGGCAGTCCGGAATCACCTCGAGCGCGGCGGTGACGTCGCGCACGGTGGCGCCGTCCACCAGACCGAGCCGGGCTTCATTGTGAGCCGCGAAACGGCAAAAACGCATGCGGGGATCTCCTTTGCAAAGGGTCATCATACATCCCCGACGCGGCCGGGCGCCCAAGCCGGAAAACCGCGGCTTGGGTGTTACACTGAAAATTACATACCCTCATCAGGAGTTAGTTTCATGAAGTTCCGGATAGGGCTGCGGCTGGCTACGGCCGGTATCGCCCTGTTGACACTTGCGAAATTTGCGCCCGCGCAGCCCGCCGCCCAGGCTCCCGAAAGACTGGCCGTGATCAATCTGCAGAGAGCCGTGCTCGAATCCGCCGAAATTAAAAAGGCGTCGGCCGATATGGAAGCCAAGTACAAGCCGCGGACGGACAAGCTGCAGGAATTGCAAAGAGACCTGGCCAGCATTTCGCAACAGTTGCAAAATGGGGCGGGGAAGCTGACGCCCCAGGCCGAGGCGGATTTGCAGGCTAAGGGGCAGCGCGAGCAGCGCGACGCGCAGCGGATGCAGGAAGATTTGCAGGCGGATGTGGATCGCGAACGCAATGACATCCTTTCGGCGAGCACGAAGAAGATGCAGGAAATCGTGAAGAAGATCGCCACGGAGAAAGGCTACGACCTGGTGGTCGACGTCACCAACGCGATCTTTTACAAACCCGCGCTGGACATCACCAACGATGCCATCGCGGCGTACGACAAGGCATATCCGGCGAAATGATGCTTGGGTAATGGAAGACCTGGGGCACGGATATCTCGATAAATACGGCGCCGGCGAAGAGCGGCGCGAAAAAATTATCAAGTGGGCCGCGGTTTCCTTATTCGCCGTTCTGGTGGGCGGCGGCTTGCTGTATGCGATATTCCGCGACTATCCCGAGGAACGGCAAGCCGGCCGCTTCTTTGAACTTCTCGAAGCGCACAATTATCGGGCGGCGTACGCGCTGTGGGGCTGCACACAACCGGGAGCGGCGGCGTGCCATGATTATCCGTTCACGGATTTTATGAAAGACTGGGGCCCGGATGCGGCGCCGGTGAACCAGGCGGACGTGCTCGATGGGGAATCCTGCGGGTCCGGAGTGATCGTGCAGGTCGATAGCGGGAAGGCGGGCGAGAAAAAACTGTGGGTGGAGCGCAGCACCCACTTTCTTGGCTTTCCGCCGTTCGACCGGTGCCCGCAAGGCAATCGCATTCACGATCTCTGGCGGAACATCCGTTTCCGGTTTCAAGGAAGGCCGATCCCACAGGAAGGATCGTAGATCAAGGCCGAACAGGCGGAAGAGGGGAACTGAGAATGGGAACAACAATGACAACGGCGGGTCTTGAAGGCGTAGTCGCCGGCGAAAGCGAAATCTGTTACATCGACGGATATGCGGGCGTCCTCAGCTACCGCGGTTACAACATCCATACCCTGGCGGACAACGCCATTTTTGAAGAGGTGATCTTTCTGCTTTGGAATGGCTCGCTGCCGAAGCGGAAAGAATTGGATCAGCTCAAGCGCGACCTGGCGGCGGAGCGCGGTTTGCCGGCGCAGGTCACGGAGTTTCTGAAGAGCGCGGGCCAGGCGAACGGGATGGACGTGCTGCGCACGGCGGTTTCGATGCTCAGCCTGTACGATTCCGAGGCGCAGGATATGTCGGCCGAAGCCAATCACCGCAAGGCGGTGCGGCTGATGGCGAAGACGGCCACGATCGTCACCACGCTCGACCGCTTGCGCAAGGGCCAGCCGGTGATCGAAGGCGACCCCAAGCTGGGCTTTTCGGCGAATTTCCTGTACACGCTAACGGGCAAAAAGCCGGACGACGTGATGGAGCGGGCATTCGACGTGGCCATGGTTCTGCACGCCGATCATGAGCTGAACGCATCCACATTCGCGGCTCGTGTGACCGCGGCGACGCTGTCGGATATTTATTCGTCGGTGACTTCGGCAATCGGCGCTCTGAAGGGACCGCTGCACGGCGGGGCCAACCAGGACGTGATCAACTTACTTCTGACACTGCAGGACGAAGATCAGGCGGCGGGACGGGTGCAGGACATGCTGGCGCGCAAGATCAAGATGCCTGGCTTCGGCCACCGTGTTTACCGCACCGAAGATCCGCGCGCCACCCATCTCCGCGTGCTTTCCGAAGAACTCGGCAAGCGCACCGGACACGAGAAGCTCTACCGCATGTCGCGGCGCATGGAAGAGACCGTGAAGTCCGTCAAAAATTTGAATCCCAACGTGGATTTCTATTCGGCCTCGACTTACTATTCGCTGGGTATTCCGATCGATCTGTTCACCCCGGTATTTGCGGTGAGCCGCATGTCGGGCTGGACGGCGCATGTGCTGGAGCAGTACCGGAACAACCGGCTGATCCGCCCGCGCGCCGAGTACAAGGGGAAGCCGGACGGGCAGACCTGGATTCCCATCGAGAACAGATAGGTCCGATTGCACCGCAAGGCGCGGAGGCACTGAGAAAACCAAAGTGGAAAGCACAGAGGTTACGGAGGTAACCGGGGGTTCTGCATGGACGAGCGGGCGTTTTATAGTGAATCTCCGACTACGAAGCCGGCCACGTTGAATTGCCCCTTCTGCCACACTTCGGAAACGTACGAGGTGCGGTGGCTGGTGCGCAAGAAAAAGGAACGCGTTCCGGCCGGCGCCGATGAGCGCGACCGCGCCCGCTTCCAGAAGGCACAGAGCTATATGGTGCTGCTGGACGATAAAGTGGCATGCAAGAATCTGCGCTGCCGGAAGCGCTTCGATATTTCCGGGATTAAGACGATGGCGTTCTTGTAGGAACTGCCGGCTAATTCGCCGAGAGCCGGCGCAGGGCATCCCCGCCACGACCAGCGCGCCTACCAGATCGTGATCATTCGGGTGGTATCCAGTGGACCAAAATCCCGAAGGTGCTTTTAGCGACTTTTTTGTCTATGAGAAATCCTGACAAGGGGCGTGCAGAAAATGCTAGCTCCCGCCCGGCACAGTTAGAAGATCGATTAAAGGCGCCGGCCTGAAAGCCGGCGCTTCATCAGTTTTTCGGCCCTAACCGTTACGGTTAGGACGGCGAGCACCTAACCGTTGTTTTTCGGGCGCTAACACTACTGGCCTTCCGACCCGTGCAATTTCACCATCTTGTTATAGAGCCCAAGGATCAAAAACGTGGGCGCCCACTGGCCGACGAAATTCGCAGTTTTGTCACTACCTGCTATTTTCAGCGCCAGCGACCCGGCCATGGAACCGATGGCTGCCCAGAGAAACGTATCGGAAGGAAGTTTCGCCGTCTGCTGTTCAATTGTTCGTGCGATCCTCCCCTCTCGGTGTTCAATCCGCGGCTCGGTCCTGGGTTCGTTGATAATGGGACTATTCACTGTTCATGCCTCCGACCGGTCGGACTGCAATCTTCCCACCGATGAAGGTTTTACAACAGCACGCAAAAATATGGGTCCTCGTAGGGTAATCCGGCAGCCTCCAACCGCCGGCCCACGGCTACCGCTCCAGCTCCGCGGCGTTCAGTCGCTGTTGAAGCTGCCGTCAGCCAGGATTGCTCGCGCCTTACGGCATCCGCGACGAAGTGTAGGCCGCGATGTTCACCATGTCCTCTTCGGTGAGGTTCGCGACCACCGCCTTCATCAGCGCGGCGCCGGGGCCTTTGCGGTTGCCGTGCTGCATATCGTATAGCTGGCGGACGGTGTAGCTGGGCGAGCGGCCGGCGAGGGGCGGAACGTTGCCGAGGCCGCGCAGATCGGGGCCGTGACAGATGGCGCACTTGATGGTTTTGTCTTTAGGGCCGCCGGTGGTGACCAGTTGTTCGCCTTTCTTGATGCTGCCGGGCGGCACGTAGGCGATGAAGCCGGAATTGGAATCGCGCAGTTCGGTGCGCTCCAAGTCCTCGGGCATTTCGAGAATGCGCTGGCCGATCGGCTCCATGCTGGTTTCATCGGCCTTTACGAACATCCAGCCCTGCACCTTGCTCTTGGGCACCATCTTCGCTTCCACCACGCGAATCCAGGGCTTATATTTCAAGCCGGCGAAATACTCGGCGGCCTCGTGCGCTTCCTCCGCGGTGGCGTTTTTGCCGATCACGAGCATGTTGGCGGGCGGCCCCATTTTCGGCTCCGAACTTTTGCGCAGGCCGTTGCGGTAGTCGGCCATCTGCTGCTCGATGTACGCGGCGGGCAGACCGGCAATACCCGCGTTTTCCGGGCGCCCCTGCCCGTTCGGCAGGTGGCAGTATCCGCAGGCGCGCACGTTCGGCATGCGGCCGTGAGCCACGATCCGCGGCATGGGGGGATGCTGGTTGGGATACCAGTCGGGAGGATTGAACAAATCGCGTGTCTGCGAAACCGTGAACGACACGTTGGAGCCCGGGACGTGTTTGACGGAGTTATCCGGTGCGGGCGGCTGGGCGCCGGGAACCGCGGGCGGATTCACCGCGAAGGCCCAGGCCGGCGTGGTTTGCCGCACCGGAGCGGAGCCGTTCTGTGCCCACAAGGCGGCGGCGATACAAACGGAGATCCCCAGAAATGCGGGTTTCATTTCACGCTCCTTTTCAGTTGCTTGGATTCGCCTTGCGCTTCTGCGCGTCCAGTTCCTTGCGGAACGCCTGCTCGCGATCGTCGATATAAGCGCGGTAACCGGCGGGATCGATGAAGGGGTTGGCCGCGCCCTTCCGCAGCTTCGCGTATTTGGCGGTCATGCCGTAATAATTGCCGTGCGCGCCCAGGAAGATGTCGCAGGGCAGGGCGCGAAGCACTTCGAAACTGTGTTCGTAATCGGCGGCGATCCGCGGATAGTCCTTGTTGCCCACCAGCACAAAACCCGGATTTACGTTCAGGCTTCCGATGATGACTACGTTGTAGGTCTTGCCGCCGTCCTGCACCTTCATGGTCCAGGTGGTGCAGCCCTTGGTGTGGCCGGGAGTGAGATGGGCTACCAGCGTGGTTCCGCCCAAAGTGACTTCATCGCCATCGTGCAAGATGCGGTCGATGGGATGGGGCTTGCCGCCCGGGGTCATTTTGCGGAGCGCGGGAACGTCTTGCTCCATGGCCATGACGCGCGCGCCGGTCAGCTCTTTTACCAGCGCGTCGCCTTCCATGTGATCCCCGTGAGCGTGACTGCCCAGCAGGATTTTGATATCGCTGAAGCGGAAACCGAGCTTTTCTACCGAAGCGCGAATGACGGGCACGGTTTGCTCGAAATCGCTGTTGATGAGGATGTTTCCTTGCGGAGTAACCACCAGGTAGGAAGCAAGCTGTTCCGACCCCACGTAGTACAGGTTGCCCGCGATTTTGTAAGGAGGGAACGGCTTGCTCCATTCGACGGCAGTGGGACTTTGCCCGTACGACAGCGTCGCGGCCGCGAAAATGCAAGCGGCCGACACCCCTCTCGTGTTCATAATGGGAAAACTGTATACGTTTTCCGCGAGGTGTGCAAGGGGTCGAGGGACATATTCGATTTTGCCGGTGACAGGCATGGAAACGGCTGTTGCGGAACCGCCGAAGCCGCTTGATAGTGGCACGTTGCGTGCGCATGAAGAAGGTGGAGTTTCTCTCATGTCGGATGTAATTCATGACATTCCTCCCCGCGTGCCTCATACGGCCATGCCGCGCTGGAGCGAGACCGTACGTTTGCAAAAGGTATCCTGGGGCGCCATTTGGGCCGGACTGATGGTGACGCTTGGGATGGAGGGTTTATTTCTTTCTTTCGGCTTATTCATCGGGGCTGCCTTGGGCGGCTCGCTGGCCTGGAGCGCGGTTTGGTATCTCGTTACCATGGCCGTATCCTTTTACGCAGGCGCCCGGACGGCCGCGCGGCTCTCCGGCATAGGCCTGCGTGACTTGCGGATTTTGCACGGACTCACAACTTGGGGAGTGGCAACTCTCGCCAACATAGTAGCCGTCGCCTGGCTGGTGCCGCGCCTGTTGGATCTGGCTTTTGTGAGCAGCGGCAGCCCGCCCGCCGCAATCATCGAGCGGTTCCTCGGCACAGACTCCACGGTGGGCTGGGGAGCTCTGGTGTGGGGCGGCATCATTCTGAGCCTTGCCACTGCATATATGGGCGGTGGCAGCGCACTCCCCGCGAACCTGTCGCCGGTGAAAGAGCAATCGCCGCCTGGAAGCACGGGGCGTACGGAATTAGCGGCCTAGCACATGCACGATCCTTAGCGCCGGCCGAGGGACGCCCGCGCGCGGCAGATCACCGGTTTCCTGAGCGTTCCTTAAGCGGTTGGGAATAGCATATAATCTCTGAGCAATCCGCCAGCGTGCCTCGCACGCCGCGCCACGGGGAGGGATGATGATCGCTCGCTGCATCGCCTATTTTCTTGTTGGGGCGGCTGCCCTCGGCACTTTGGCCGTGTTTGTTTTACCCGGCGCGCAGGAGCCCGCCGCGCCGAAATTCAAGTTCGATCCCGATTGGCCCAAGCCTCTCCCGAATAAGTGGAAAATGGGCGGTGTTACGGGCTTGGCCGTCGATAAGGATGATAATGTGTGGGTCCTGAACCGCCCCAACGACCTCACCGATATCGAACTGGAAGCCGAACTCACGCCGCCATTAGCCGATTGCTGTGTCCGCCCGCCTTCCATGATTCATATCGACAAGAACGGAAACGTGATCGGATCCTTCGATGCGCCGCAAGGCCACGGCATGGCCGTGGATAGCAAAGGGTTCGTGTATATCGGCCAGGATACGGTTCGCAAGTACGATCCACAAACGGGCAAGGTCGTGGGCGAAACTCCCCGAGCGCCCGAGCGCCAGCCCGGCAGCGCGGCCGAGCCGCCGCTTACCTCCGCACACATCAAAGGACATGGCAGCGCGGGCCCGGTTGCCGGTTTCATCACACCTCCCGGGGGCCGCGCCCGGCCGGACCCCGCTGCGCAGGCCACTCGCGCCAAGGCCATCGCCGCCTTCCGCGCCAAATATCCTCCCACCACGCCGATGATCGTCGGCGGCCTGGAAGAAATCCGGCTGGATGAGCCCGCTCACGAGCTGTACGCGGCCGACAATTACCTGGGCGGCCGGATCATGGTTTTCGACCTCGACACTCTGAAGTTCAAACGCGGCTGGGGAGCCTACGGCCATACGCTCGCCGAGATCACTACCAGCGATGCCGATCGCGCGTACACGCCCGGCGGTCCGGAACCTAAAGAATTCCGGGGACACCTCACCCTGAATATCTCCCACGACGGCTTCGTCTACGCCGCCGACCGGATGGCCAACCGCATTCAGGTCTTCACCAAGCAGGGTAAATACCTGCGCGAATTCGTGATCGCTCCCAGGACCGGCGTGGGCGGGTCCACCGGCGGCGTCATGTTCTCGCCGGACAAAGCGCAGCGCTTCCTCTATATCTCCGACCTGACCAACAACCACATCTACTTCATCAATCGCGAGGACGGCAAAATCGTCGGCCAGATGGGCACGATGGGCGAAAACGGCGGCCAATTCTTCGGGCTGCACATGATCGCGGTCGATTCCAAAGGGATTCTTTATACCGGCGAAGTGTTTCAGGGCGAGCGCGTGCAGCGCTTCCTGCCGGTGCGCTGACGTAGAGCGGGGCCCGCGCTGCCATCACGAGGCCGCGGCCAGGCCGGGCACGAGTTCGGGCATCTCAATTTCAATGCGGGTGCCGCGCCCCGGCTCGCTATCGATCCACATGCGATAGCCATCGCCAAAGAGGACCTTCAAGCGCTCATTGACGTTGCTGACGCCGATGCCTTGTTCGAGCAGTGTCGGCAGGCGGGTTTCGGGGATGCCGGCGCCATCGTCTTCAACCAGGACCAGCAGCTTGGAATCGCGGCGGCGTGTACGGATGCTGATGGTGCCGCCTTCCACCTTGCTGCTTAAGCCGTGCTTGATGGAATTTTCCACCAGCGGCTGCAGGAGCATGCTGGGCACCAGCAGGTCGAGCGTGTCGCCGGCCACGTCGGTTTCGAGGCGCAATTTGTCGCCGAAACGGACCAGCTCGATCGAAAGATAATCCTGAATAAAGCTCAGCTCTTCGCGCAGCGGGCTGAAGTTTTCGTGCTTGCGCAGGAGGCGCCGCAGGACTTTCGAGAGATTCCCCACCATCAACCGCGCCTGGGCCGGGTCCGTGCGGATCAGCGAGGAAACGGAGTTCAGCGTGTTGAACAGGAAGTGCGGATTAATTTGGCTGGTGAGTGCGGCCAGGCGCGCCTCCGCCAGCAGCCGCTTCTGCTCTTCCAGTTTCTTTTCGGTGCGGGTGTGATTCCAGATCTTGACAGGGATCAGCACGGCAAAAACCGTGGTCGCATAGAGCGCAACGAAGGTGACGGGATGCGCCTGGTGGGCCGGCGGCGCGAGACGAAAAAGCTCCCTCTGGCGGAAGGAGGTCAGTTGGGAAAGATGCTGCCGCACGAACTCCGCGGCGAGGATGGCGGCCAGCAGCGACAGGTGAAAGGCCGCCCGGTGGTGATTCCGGCTCTCTTTCAAGAAGCGGTAAATGGAGAGATCGGGGAACGGCGACATGCGCCAGATATCTTCCGGATCGGGAGCGAGATCGCGCAACAGGCCGCCCAGCACACCCATGGCGGCGAGTGCGGGCATGGCCAAATGCTCGTGCTGGAAAAAAAACGCGGGCAGGGAAATCAGCACGCCCGAGAGCAGGCCGGTGACGTAGCCGCCCAGAAGGCCGGCGAGAAAGCTGCCTTCGAGGCCCAAGTCGGCAGCTTCATAGCTGGGGCTGAGCACGCGGGTGGCGACGCTTGCGCCAAAAACGGCCGAAAGCCACAGCGCCAGCACAAACCGCTGTTTCAGAATGCGGCTGTCCTGCAGCAGCACCGCCTGGAAGGCGCGAAAGCGCGCCAGGATGCTGGCGATGGAAGCGACCACGCCCAGCTTTACCAGGAGTTCAATGAGAAACGAAGGTTGGACTTCCGTCATGCCGCTTTCGCTCAGGCTCCCGCGCCTTTGCAAGCCATTATAATGAAAGGATAAGCGCGCCCAACACAGCATCGCCCGATAACGGATCGATAGACGCCGCCCCCTTGCGGCTCGAAAAGGTGGCTGAAGCCGGGTTTCCCACTCAGTTTGGCTCCTTCCGCATCTTCGGCTTCCGCGGAACCATTTCCGGGGAAGTGGAGGAAGCCGTGGCCCTGCGCATGGGCAATCTTTCCGGCCAGCCGGCTCCACTGGTGCGGATCCATTCGCAGTGCCTGACCGGCGACGTGTTTCACAGCCTGCGCTGCGATTGCCGTGCCCAACTGGAAATTGCCCTCCAACATATTGCGCAGGAAGGCCGTGGTTTGCTGATTTATGAGCACCAGGAAGGGCGGGGAATTGGCCTGCTGAACAAGCTGCGCGCGTACGAACTGCAGGACCAGGGCGCCGATACAATCGAAGCCAACCAGCAACTCGGTTTTGAAAGTGATCTCCGCAGCTATAAGCTCCCGGCGGCGATTTTGGGTTTTTTCGGCCTCGAAGCGGTCCGGCTGCTTTCGAACAACCCGGAGAAAGTGGAGGCCGTGGAGCGCGCCGGAATTCGCGTCTCCGAGCGTGTGCCCTGTCTGGCCGACGTGATCGATACCCGCGAAGCCTATCTGCGCACCAAAAAAGAGAAAATGGGCCACTGGCTGGCATAGCCCGCGGCAGCCTTCCCTGAGTAATGGTAGATACCGGACTAAGGTTTCTTTCGGCCCCCGGTGGAATTTCCGGTAAGATGTCTTACACCACAAAATGCCCGCACCGGAACCAGACTCGAATTGCACTTCTGCGCCAGACATCCCGCTCGCCGAGGTAGAGGCTCAGCTTAGCAGGGTCCTGGCGAGCGCCGGATTCTGCAAGTCGCAGCGCCGCTCGGCCCTTCTCCGCTGGCTGGTGATGCGCGGTTTAGAACAAGATGGGCAGCCGCTAAAGGAATACGAGATCGGACGAGAAGTCTTTGAGAAGCCGGCATCATGGGACCCGCAGACCGATTCGGCGGTGCGCGTTGAGTTTAGCCGGGTTCGCGCAAAACTGCGCGAATATTACGAGGCGGAAGGGGCGCACGACGCAGTTCGTATCGAGTTTCCGGCGCGCGGCTACGTTCCGGTGCTTTCCAGGGTTCCAGCGGACGAGGCGCTCCCGCCTGCCAGTCTCCCATCGTTACCTGCCGCTCCGGGCGCCTCGGTCGCGCCGCGCCCTCAACTGCTCCTCCGCTGGATTGCGGCAGGCATGTTTCTCCTTGTGGTGGCGGTAGCGGGAGCGCGGTTTTTGCGCGGGCGCTCCCCGCAGCCGCTTTCATCCGTAGCCGTCCTGCCGTTTCTGGACCTTAGCCCGAATCACCAGAACGAATATTTGAGCGACGGTTTTACAGACGAGCTGACCAATGCGCTGGCTGTGCTCAACGGACTGCGCGTGGTGGCGCGCACCTCCGCCTTTCAGTTTAAAGGCAAGAGCGCGGACGTGCGGGAAATCGGACAGCAGCTCGGCGTGGGCGCCGTGGTGGAAGGCAGTGTTCTGCGCAACGGAAACTCGATTCGCGTCGTGGCGCAGCTGAATCGCACCGCCGATGGCATGCATCTGTGGGCGGCCACCTACGATCGCGAGGCGAAGGATCTGTTCCGCTTACAAGACGAAATCGCCGCCGCGATCGCCGAAGCGTTGCGCGTGCAGCTTACTACCGGCGCGCCGGCGCCGTCTTTCGATCCTGGTCAAGAGGCTCATGATCTGTACCTCCGGGGAGTCTATGAGGAGCGAAAAATGACGCCGGAATCGCTTGGGAAGGCCACTGGTTACCTGGAGCGCGCCATCCGCCTTGCTCCGCGCTATGCTGCGGCTTACGGCCAGTTGGGCTCGACCTACATCGATCGCGCCGACTTTGCCGGCCGGAGTCAAACGGAACAATTCCGCCAGGCGAGGCGCTACCTGGAGGACGCCGTGGCTCTCGATCCCAATCTGGATTGGGCGGCAGGTCAGCTCGCTTACCTGAACTACATCTTGGATTGGGATTGGCCTGGCGCGGAGGCTCAATTTCGGCGCGCGCTCGCAGCTCCCGATGCCAGCTCCGGCACCCGAAGCGCCTGGGGACTCGCCCTGATGACGCGTGGCCGGATTACAGAATCTCAGGCGCAATTCGCCGAAGCCATTGCCCGCGACCCTCTCAATCTCGTGCTGCGAGCAAATTTTGCCATCACTCTGCTGGCGGAAGGCAGGTATGCCGATGCCGATGAACAACTGGCGTTCTGTTTCCGCCGCATTCCCGATTGGCTCCCCGCCCATCTGATTGCCGCCTACAGTGCCATCGTGGCACGCCGGCCTGCCAAAACCCTTTTGCATCTCGAGAAGGCCAGCCAAATCGCGCCTTCCAATCCGCATCTGCTCATCCTGAAAGCCTGCGCCTGGATCGAACAGGGCCGGCGAACCGACGGACTTGCCCTCATCAGCCGCTTGGAAGACCACCCCCTCGATCCCGCTGTGATCCGCTACACCGTTGCCTACGTCTACGCTCTGGCCGACGAAGCCGACCGTATGTTTCGCTGGCTGGAACAATCGGCCGATGCTCACGAGGAGCAGATCTTGCGGATCAAGGTCAACCCGCTATTCGCCCGCTACCAGGGCGATCCTCGCATGATCGCCCTGGAGCGGCGCATCGGCTTACTTCCGGAATAGGCGCCGGCGGAAGAAACCCAACCCGGCCATCGCCAGCCCACATAAGCCGAACATAGAGGGCTCCGGGACGGCGCTGGCGGTACCGAACACACCGGAAGCCGATGTGAAGTTGACGCCTGGCGGCAACTGGAACTGGATAGATGCCGTATCTCCAAAATTCACCGTCCCTTGGTTGGAGAGAGTGCTAAGGTCGGCGATAACCGAAAAGGTTTGGGAGGGACCTATCATCGAGACGGTACCCTCGATGATCAGATCGTTCGTTGTGTTGACGGTGGGCGCCATCCAGTTAACAGTTACGAAATCCGGCCCGCCCGTGTTGTGGATCACGGTACCGGGATCGGCTGTGAATACGTGCCCGCCTTCGTTCAAATCCCAGCCCCAAACGAGGTCACTGACACCACAACAGGCCCCGTAGGGGAGATTGGAAGGGCTGGTCAGCTGTAGCTGTGCGAACCACTCTTCGTAGGTGGGATCGCTCCCGCCACCGTCCGCCGAGAAGACGAACGGAATATTCGTGACAGTGTTAGCCCCCGCTCCGGCGACGTTGAAGGTGAGCGTGTCCCAAAGGCGCGTGTCGGTCCCATTATTCCCTAAGTTGGCATCGCCGGATGTAGACGAGGTTGCGTGTAAAGAGGCTGTCGAGAGGTCCGCAGCCCAACTGCCGGATGTCATTACGGCAGGCGGCATTTGATTGCCGACTGCAAGGATTTGCCCTGAGGCGGAAGTCAGCCCCGGAGTCAGTGTTGCGGAACCGGTTACGTTGCAGGGCCCTGGAGCATTGGGGTCCAGACCGTTGACCCCCCCGTTCACGTTGGAGGGCTCGTTATATTGCGCATCCCACCCGCAACTGGCGCTTATGCCTTGAACTCCGTAAAGTACATCGGCGCTGGCTTCCCCTGCCAGAGCGGAAAGCAATAAGATCGCCGCTGCGGCCCCCAAAGATACCCGAAAGAGCTTGAGTGCTTTCATTGTATGTGTCACGATCAGGTTTGTTATCCTCCTTGCGGCATCGTAGGCGAAAAGCCCGGTGTGCAGAAGTTACAAAAGGTACGGCGGGGCTTTGTAACATCTGTTCGGGCTTTAAAATGAATGTCGTGGGCTCCCCAAGCAGCACTTCCGTTCCGGAGATCCTCGAGAAATTGCATATCGAGCCGGTAAACTCCGGCGCCTGTTACGGCGATTGGATACCCAACCCTTCTGGCGGCGAATTCGCTTCCATTAATCCGTCGACCGGCGAACCTTTGGCGAAAATTCTGAGCGCAGGACCAGCGGATTATGATCGCGTGGTCGCGCACGCGCAAGAGGCGTTCCTCGATTGGCGCATGGTGCCCGCCCCCAAACGCGGCGAAATGGTACGGCAGATCGGCGAACAGCTTAGGGCTCATAAGGCCGATCTGGGCGCGCTCGTTACGCTCGAAATGGGAAAGATTCTGGCCGAAGGAATGGGCGAGGTCCAGGAAATGATCGATATCGCGGATTTCGCCGTGGGCCTTTCCCGCCAGCTTTACGGACTTACGATGCACAGCGAGCGCCCGGCCCATCGCATGTTCGAGCAATGGCATCCGCTGGGGGTTGTGGGAGTGATTAGCGCGTTCAACTTTCCGGTGGCGGTGTGGTCGTGGAATGCCATGATCGCGGCTGTGTGCGGCGATTGTGTACTGTGGCGGCCGTCGCCAGAGACGCCGCTGACGGCCATCGCGGTGCAGAAAATCTGCAACCGGGTGATGGAAGCCAACGGGCTCAAGGGCATCTTCAACCTGGTAGTGGATCGCGGCGACTCGCTGGGCGAAATGCTGATTCAAGACCGTCGCATCCCGCTGATCAGTTTCACGGGCTCGACGCGCGTGGGCAGGCATGTGGCCGAGGTGGTGGCCGGGCGGCTGGGCCGCACCATTCTGGAACTGGGCGGCAACAACGGCATCATCGTGATGAATGACGCCAACCCGGACCTGGTGCTGCGCGCGGTGCTCTTTGGGGCCATCGGCACCGCCGGGCAACGCTGCACGACCACGCGCCGCCTGTTTCTGCAGCGCGGCATAGCCGGTCGGATCACCGAGGCGCTGGTGAAGGCGTACCAGCAGGTCAAAATCGGAGATCCCATGGAGGAAGCGACGCTGATGGGCCCGCTGGTGAACCGCCGGGCAGTGGAAAACATGCTGGCCGGGCTTAGCCGCATCCGCGCGGAGGGCGGGGAAATCCTTTATGGCGGAAAACACATCATGGGATGCTTCGTTGAGCCTGCGCTGGTGAAGGCTCGCCCGGAGATGCCTTTACTGAAAGAGGAAATCTTCGCGCCGATTCTCTATCTGATCGAGTTTGACGATCTGGACGATGCCATCCACTGGCACAACGACGTGCCGCAAGGTCTGTCTTCGGCCATGTTCACCACAAACCTGATTTCCGCCGAGACATTTCTGAGCCATCGGGGCAGCGATTGCGGCATTGCGAATATCAACATCGGGACCAGCGGGGCGGAAATTGGCGGCGCGTTTGGCGGCGAAAAGGAGACCGGGGGCGGGCGCGAAGCGGGTAGCGACGCCTGGAAGGCTTATATGAGACGCCAAACCAATACGCTGAACTGGGGCAGTCAGTTGCCGCTGGCGCAGGGCATCGAGTTCGCTTAAACGGTGCCAGTTTTTGGTCTCGCGCCAATCTTTTGCCGCGGCTCCTCTTGCCATCCCCTTCATTCTAAAGGCGCACGATCTGGCCCTGCCCGTGCATCCGCGACGTGCATGCTGGACGGCGTTGGCAACCAACTCGAACGATACATGGACTTGCTGGCCGCGCGGCAGAAACTGGTGGCGTCGAATATCGCCAATGCGGACACGCCCGGCTATCGCACGCGCGACCTGGATTTTCAGGGGGAATTCCAGAACGCCACGGGGTTAGCTCCCGAAGTGGTGCAGGTAGTGGGGCTGCCTGTGAAAAACGATGGCAATAACGTTAGTTTAGATCGCGAGGCGCGTCTTCTGGCGGAAAACGCTCTGCGTTTTCAGGTGGCGTCGAACCTGATGCGGAGTGAGATCCACAGCCTGCAGTCGGCGATCAGCGGAGGCGGGCAAAGCACATGAGTCTGTTCTCGGTGCTTTCGATCGGTGCGTCCGGCATGGCGGCGCAGCGCACGCGAGCCGAATTGCTGGCCGAGAATCTGGCCAATGCGGAGACCACCCGCACACCCGAAGGCGGTCCTTACCGCCGCAAAGATGTGGTTTTCGCTTCCGAGGAGATCGGCTCGCCGTTTGCTTCCACCTTCCAGGCGGAATTGGAGAATGCAGGAGGCGTGGCCGTCGACAGGATTGTAACCGACACACGGCCGCCCGAGCGCCGCTACCTGCCCGGGCATCCGGACGCCGACAAGGATGGCTATGTCGCTTTTCCCCACGTGAATCCCGCCGAAGACATGGTCGATCTGATGGGCGCGACCCGCGGGTACGAGGCCAATGTGGCGGCCATTTCGGCGGCCAAGGACATGATCGAACGGTCGCTGGACTTAATGAAATAAGTTGGATGAAATAAGCTATGCCGGCCGCGATCACGCCCGTCTCTTTCCCGGCTCTTGCCGAACCGGTCACTTCCTCGGCCGGATCGGCCAGAACTGCCGGGGCAGGCACTTTCCAGGAAGCACTTGCGTCGGCCGTTCAAACGGTGGAAGATTCCCGATCGCAGGCTTCGGCATCGGTGGAACGGTTTCTGAATGGCGAGGGCGAAGAACTCCACACCACCATCCTGGCGACGGAACGGGCGCAACTCACCTTCGATCTGTTTATGCAGGCGCGCAACAAGGTAGTAAGTGCTTACCAGGAAATCATGCGCATGCAGATGTAAGGTTTTGGCCGCAAACTGCCGATCTTAGTTTCGTGATTGCTTCCAGGGGTTCGCGCCTTCGGCACTGCGATGAATAAGCTCCTCGCCAGTCTGACGATGCGCCAGCGGATCGCGATTGTGGCCGTGGCGCTGGCCGTGGCCGGGAGCCTGTATGGGCTGGTGCACTGGCGCAAGGAAGCGGATTTCAAACCGCTGTTCTCCGGCCTGGCTCCGGAGGACGCCGCCGCCATCGTGCAGAAATTGAAGGAAAGCGGCGTGGAGTACCGCCTTTCCGACAGCCTGCCTACCGGGCCGGGAACCGTGCTGGTGCCCTCCGCGCGGCTGGCGGAACTGCGCCTGAGCCTGGCTGCCGCCGGTATCCCCAAAACGGGGCGCATCGGCTATGAACTGTTCGACCGGAACAATCTGGGCGCTTCCGAATTCACCGAACACGTAAACTACCGGCGCGCGCTCGAAGGCGAACTGGAGCGCTCCGTGATGTCGCTGGCCGAAGTCGAGCAGGCGCGCGTGCACATCACTTTTCCGAAGGATTCGGTGTACCTCGACGCACAGCAGCCCGCGAAAGCCAGCGTGCTGGTGCGGCTCAAACCGGGAGCGCACCTGTCGCAGCAGAATGTTCAGGCCATCAACCACTTAGTTGCCAGCGCAGTCGAGGGCCTCGCGCCCGAAGCGGTTTCTGTTTTGGATATGAACGGCAACCTGCTGGGCCGCCCCCGCGCGCCCACGAACCCGGATGGCAGCGAGCCGGATGCAGCGTCGCTCGATTACCGCCACCAGGTGGAAACAGACCTTCTCAACAAGATCAATTCGACGCTCGAACCGTTGCTGGGGGCAGAGAAGTTCCGTGCGGGGGTTTCGGTGGATTGCGATTTCTCGGGCGGGGACCAGAGCGAAGAGATTTACGATCCGGCCCGGACCGTGATGCTGACGTCGCAGCGCACCGAGGACACGGCCGGATTAGCATCGGCCAGCGGCATTCCAGGAACGGCGTCCAACCTGCCCCGTCCCAGTTCCCGGCCGGGAGGCGGTTCCAGCCGGTCCTCGCGCGTTTCCGAAAACATCACGTATCAATCCAGCCGCACCGTGAAGAAAACGCACTTGCCCCCCGGCGTGATCCGAAAGATTTCTGTGGCGGTGCTGGTGGATCAGACCTTGACCTGGGTGCCGGAAAAAAATGGATTCCGCAGAGTTCTGACGCCGCCCTCGCCGGAAAAGCTGAAAGTGATTCACGACCTGGTAGCGGGCGTAACGGGCTTCAACGCGGACCGGGGCGACCAGCTTGTCGTGGAAACGCAGCCGTTTGAAAACACGTTGTTGCTGGAACCGCCTCCTGGCACTGTTTCCGGGCCAGGCTCGCCCGGAACTCGCAGCCCCTCCCAAAAACTCCAGTTGGACCGGAAGACGCTGCTGATCGCGGCGGGCATCCTGGCCGTTCTGCTCGCGCTCGGCATTGTGGTAGCGATGAAGCTGCGGCGCAAAAAGTCTAAAACCGCCGAAGTAACCGGCCCGGCGGAATTGAATCCGCCCGCCCCCGCCGAGAGCAGCGTGGAAAATCAACTGGCATCGCGTCTGCACGAAGCGGAAGCGCTGAAACATGAACAGGAGGCCAAGGCATTGAACCTTCTCAAGCTGACGCCTCCCATCACCAAGGCCGCCGAAGTGCTGGCGAAACATCTGCGGGAAAAAATAACCCAGGACCCGGAAATCAACGCTCAGGTCCTCCGCGCCTGGATTCGTGAAGAAGAGGCCTGAAAATGATTCTCAACACCACCAAGGCGGAAGCGCTGACGGGGCTGCGAAAGGCCGCCATGCTTTTGATCGTATTGGGAGAGCAGACGGCGGCCGAACTCCTGCCGCATTTAAGCGAGGAGGAGGTCGGCAAGGTCAGCCGTGAGGTCGCCAAGATTACGGCCATTTCTTCGGAACAGGCGGAGATGGTGCTCCAGCAGTTTCATCATCTTTCGACGGCCGGCGATTATGTGGCGCGAGGCGGTCTCGAATATGCCAAAAAGCTCCTGCAGCGCGCCTTTCAACCGGATCAGGCGAAACGATTCCTGGACCGCCTGGCCAAAGCGCTGGGAGCGGAAGCCACTTCTTTCGATGCGATTGAAAAAGCCGATCCGCAGCAGCTCGCCAAATTCATTCATAACGAGCATCCGCAAACCGTGGCGCTGGTGCTTTCCCACCTGAACGCCGCGCAGGCGGCGGCGCTGCTGGCTTCGCTGCCGGTTTCCCTGCGCTCGGACGTGGCTCAGCGCATGGCCAGCCTCGATCAGATCTCTCCCGAAATCATTTTCAAAATCGCCGGCGTCATCGGTCAGAAACTGAAGGCTCTGGGTGAGTTCAGCCGCGAATCGTACGGCGGCGTGCGAGCGGTGGCGGAGATGCTCAACCGGCTCGATTCGGTGACCAGTCGAGAAATTCTGGACAGCATTGAGCAGCAGGATCCGAACCTGGGAGAGACCATCCGCCATCTGATGTTTGTCTTCGAAGACCTCCTGCTCATCGATCCGATCGGATTGAAAGAAGTTTTGTCCAAAGTAGACCGGAAGATCTTAACGGTGGCCCTGAAAGGCACCAGCGAACAGCTTCGCAATCACATTCTGTCCTGTATGTCGCAGCGCGGCGGCGAAATGCTGAAGGAAGACATGGATGCATTGGGGCCGATCAAGATCAAAGACGTCGAAGCCGCCCAGCAGCAAATTATCTCCATAATCCGGGAACTGGAAACCGAAGGGGTGCTTAGCCTGAAGGGCGCGGTGGGCGAACAGTATGTCGTCTAAGCTGATTCGGCCGGAGGATCCGAGCCCGGGCGTAGCTCCCATAGAGTGGCGTCGCATAGACCTGCCGGGCCGCACGCCATCCTATGTCCCACCCGCCGCGGCGGCTCCCGCGGCCGCGGTTGCGGCGCCCGCAAAGAGTGCGCCGCTCGCAAGCCCGCCGCCGGCTACCACGCCGGATGCGGGCGAGTTGGAAAACCGCATTCGGGAAGCTCACGCGGCCGGGCTCAGGGAGGGCGAGGCGGCAGGGCGGGGGAAAGCGGCGGCCGAGATGCAGCCCGTAATGGAGCGCCTCGCCCGCTCGATCGAGGAAATTGCGAACTTCCGGCCGCGTTTGCGCCGGGAAGCCGAGCAGGATTTGATCCGGCTGGCAATGGCCATCGCGCGCCGCATTTTGCGCCGGGAATTGGCTATCGATCCCGATGCTCTTCACGGTCTGATCCTGGGCGCTCTCGAGAAACTGCAAGGACAGGAAATTTGCAGGGTTCGCGTTCATCCCTCGCATGCCGCGGCCGTGACCGCCTGCCTCAAGCAAATGGCGGCCGGATCGACGGTGGAAATCATTCCGGATGCTTCCCGCGAAGTGGGCACCGTGATTTTTGAAACGGATCGCGGCAATCTCGACGCTTCGGTCGAATCGCAGCTTCGGGAAATTGAGCGCGGCCTGGCCGACCGCCTGAGGAACGCCAAATGAAAGCGAGTTCGAAATGAGCGCGGGAATTTCGCTGGCGCCTTATATCGAAGATGTGGAACGTATCCCGTGCCTCACGTGGACCGGCCAGGTTACCGAGGTAGTCGGTCTGCTGATTGAGTCTCGCGGACCGAATGTCGCCATAGGGGATTTCTGCGAAATCCGCACCGGCGCGGGCCGCGCAATTCGCACACAGGTGATTGGATTCCGCAACGGCCGCGTGCTGGCGATGCCACTCGAAGAAATCGATGGACTCCAGCTAGGCGACACGGTCGGCGCCCGCAGCGAAGATGCCAGAGTGGAAGTTGGCTGGGGACTGCTCGGGCGCGTGATCGACGGTTTCGGCAAGCCGATCGATGGCGGCCCGCCTCTGGCCGCGGAAAACGCTTACAGCCTTTACGGCGCGCCCGGCAATCCTTTGGACCGCGAGCATATTACGAAGCCGCTGGTTACCGGAATCCGCGCGATTGATGGTCTGCTGCCATGCGGTCTGGGGCAGCGCATCGGCATCTTTGGCGGCAGTGGGGTGGGCAAAAGCACGCTGCTGGGCGCCATGTGCCGCCAGAGTTCCGCCGATGTAGCGGTTCTCGCGCTGGTGGGCGAGCGCAATCGCGAGGTTCGTGGATTTCTGGAACAGGAACTGGGGTCGGAAGGACGCAAGAAATCCGTAGTGGTGGTCGCCACCTCGGAGCGGCCGGCGCCTTTGCGCGTGCGCGCCTGCTTCGTGGCATTAGCCGTGGCCGAATATTTCCGCGATCAGGGCGCCAATGTCCTGCTGGTTATGGACTCGGTGACGCGTTTGGCCATGGCGCAACGCGAAATCGGCCTGGCCGCCGGTGAGCCGCCCAGCCAGAAAGGCTACACGCCCTCGGTGTTCAACATGCTACCCAAGGTGCTTGAACGGGCAGGCAATTTCCGCCGCGGCTCCATTACCGGGTTCTTTACGGTGCTGGTCGAAGGCGACGATTTTAATGAACCCATCTGCGACGCGGTGCGCGCCATTCTCGACGGGCACATTATTCTTTCCCGGCAGCTTGCGGCCCAGGCCCACTATCCCGCGATCGACATTTTGCATTCGGTCAGCCGGCTGACATCGCAGATTGCCACGCCGCCGCAGAAAGAGGCGGCGCGCAAAATGCGGGAGGCGCTGGCTGCTTATCGGGATGCCGAAGATCTGATCCAGTTGGGAGCGTACGTTTCGGGGACCAACTCCGTTTTGGATTCCGCCATTCAATTGCGCCCGGAACTGCTGGATTTTCTGCGCCAGGATCACCTGACAAGCTCTTCGATCGAGGATACTCTGAATCGCATGCAGGCGCTTTCCGGGCGCCTGGCGCCTGCAGGGCCGGCCGCGCGGCCTGCGCCTCCGATTCCGGCTAAATGACAACCTTCCGTTTTCGCCTGGAACAGGTCCTTCAATATCGCCGCAGGCAGTTGGAACTGGAGGAAGCCAAATACCAGCAGCGCATGCGGGAGGCCGCCGAACTGGAGGCGGAACGTTCCCGCATGGAGGCCGCTGGAATCGGCGCGGAAACACAGGTGCGCGCATGGTCGCCGGTCACCGGCAACGATCTGGCCGCGCTCGCAAATTATCGCAAGTACGCCGCCGCGCAGGCTCGGCAGATCGCGGCTCGCTACGCCGAAGCGCGCCAGCTCGCCGAGGCGCAACAGAAGGCGATGTTGGAGGCCCGCCGCCATTGCCAGTTATTGGAACGTCTCAAAGAGAGGCGCCGGGCGGAATGGCAGGCTGCCGCCGATAAGGAACTGGAAGAGATCGCGGCGGAGTCGCACCTGGCGCGGCTCTCTTTAATCGCCGGCGGGCGCCGCGACGCCTGAGCGCCGCACGTGCTGTTAGTGGCGCGCTCCATAACGGCGCTGTGGCGGCGCTCTTATAATGAGATGCATGCTGCCTGAAACGCTCGCCGAAACCGCTCTACCCGCGGTCCCGCTCACACTCGAAGGAGCCAGTGTGCTCCATCAGATGATGCGCTTCCGGCGCCCGGCGTGGCGCGGGCTTCCCGCGGCCGAGCGCGCGGTAATCGTAGAAGAAGCGGCGCGATGGCTGGACGGTTGGGAGAAGGCTTCCGAGGGCCGGCAGAGCGCGGCGTATTCTTTGCTCGGCCACAAGGGCGACCTGTTGCTTCTGCATTTCCGGCGCGATTTCGAGGAGCTGAACGAAGCGCAACAGATGTTCGCCCGCCTGCGTCTCAGCGATTATCTGGAGTCCACCACCTCCTACCTTTCGATGGTGGAGTTGGGACTTTATGAATCTTCGGCTAAGGTCTATACGGATCTCGCGGCCAAAGGAATTCCGGCGCATTCGGAGGAGTGGAACCGCGAAATCGAAGCAGTGATCGGCCGCCAGCGCCAGGCGATGGCGCCCCGCTTATGGCCGGAAATTCCACCGGCCAAATATATCTGCTTCTATCCCATGGACCGCCGCCGCGGCGAGTCCGTGAACTGGTACCGGGAACCGATGGCCGAACGCCAGCGCATGATGCACGAGCACGGCATGATCGGCCGCCGTTATGCCGGCGAAGTCCGGCAGATTATCACCGGCTCCATCGGCTTCGATGATTGGGAATGGGGAGTCGACCTGTTTGCCGAGGATCCGCTGGTCTTCAAAAAGCTCATCTACGAGATGCGTTTCGATGAAGTCAGCGCCGTTTACGCCCTGTTTGGAACCTTCTTTGTAGGCGTGCGGACACGCGCGGACGGCTTAGCGAACTTGCTACGAGCTTAAAGCAATCCGCGAAATTAAGAACCGCCGCTGTTTTTGTTCGGCGCCGCGTATATAATGATCCGTTCCATCTAGGAGGAAACTATGAGGCTAAGCGTTTCCCGCAGCGTCGCCCCTGTTGCCGCCCTCCTCGCGGCCGCCTTGCCTGCCCTGGCGCAAACCGGCGCGAAGAACGGCGAATGGCGGACCTACGGAGCCGATCTGGGCAACACGCACTACTCGCCCCTCGACCAGATCAACGCGGCCAATTTCAATACGCTCCAAGTGGCCTGGCGCTTCAAAACCGATAACCTCGGTCCCCGCCCAGAATTCAATTTCGAAGGCACCCCGTTGATGGCCAATGGGGTTATCTACACGACCGCGGGTACGCGGCGCGCCGTGGCTGCCATCGATGCAGCCACCGGCGAATTGCTCTGGGTCCACGGCGAAAAAGAGGGCGCCCGCGGCAATAACGCTCCCCGCCAGCTCTCCGGCCGCGGTCTGGCTTATTGGACCGATGGCCGCGAGGAGCGCATCCTTTATGTCACGCCGGGCTACCGCCTCATCGCGCTCGATGCCAAGACCGGCGCGCGCGTTCCCGGTTTCGGGCAGGATGGCGTAGTCGATTTGAAGCGGGATGACGATCAGCAGATTGATCTGGAAACCGGCGAAGTCGGCCTGCACGCCACGCCAGTGGTTGCCGGAGATACGGTGATCGTGGGCGCGGCCCACCGCCCCGGCGGCGTGCCGCGCAGCAAGACGAACGTGAAAGGCTACGTTCGCGGCTTCGACGTCCGCACGGGTAAGCGCCTCTGGATCTTCCACACCATCCCCAAGCCCGGCGAATTCGGTTACGACACCTGGGAAAACGATTCCGCCACCTACACCGGCAACGCAGGCGTCTGGGGCCAGATCAGCGTGGATGAGCAGCTTGGCATGGCTTACCTTCCGGTAGAGCTGCCCACCGGCGATTACTACGGCGGCCACCGCCCCGGCAACGGACTGTTCGGCGAAAGCGTGGTGGCCGTGGATCTCAAAACGGGCCAGCGCAAATGGCATTACCAGCTCGTCCATCACGGCATCTGGGACATGGATATTCCGGATGCGCCCATGCTGGTCAACATCACCCAGAACGGCCGCATGGTGCGCGCGCTGGCGCAGCCCACCAAGCAGGCGTTCCTGTACGTGTTCAATCGCGAAAATGGCCAGCCGATCTGGCCCATAGTGGAGCGGCCGGTAGAGCAATCCGACGTTCCCGGCGAGAAGACCAGCCCCACCCAGCCGTTTCCTACCAAGCCACCCGCTTACGACCTCCAAGGCTTTACCGCGGATGATGTGATCGACTTCACGCCGGCGCTCAAAGCGGAAGCGCTCCAAATCGTTTCCAAGTACAAGCTCGGGCCGATCTTCACTCCGCCGGTGGTTAGCCGGCCGGATGGCCCCTATGCCACACTGGCCTTGGCGACGGCCGGGGGCGGCACCAACTGGGCCGGCGGGTCCTTCGATCCCGAAACGCACATCGCCTACATCCCCTCGCAACGCTCGCTGACCTCACTGGGCCTAGTGCCGCCCGAAAACGGCCGGTCCGATATGCGCTACATTTCCGGCAGCGCAGCGCCGCGCCCGGGCAATGCCGGCCGTGGAGGCGGTGGAGAGGGTGCAGGGCCGGGGCTTACGGTGGAAGGCCTGCCGCTCGTCAAGCCGCCCTACGCTTCGATCACCGCCATTGATCTCGATAAGGGCGATATCCTCTGGCAGATCGCGCATGGAGAGACTCCCGATAATATCCGCAATCACCCCGCCCTCAAGGGCGTGGAGATTCCGCGCACCGGCCGCCCCGGAGTGTTCGGCGTGCTGGTCACCAAGACCCTGGTGATTGCGGGCGAGCGCGGCACCTTCACCACGCCCTCCGGTGAAAAGGGAGCCATGCTCCGCGCCTACGATAAGGCCTCCGGAAAGGAAGTGGGCGCGGTATTCATGCCTGCCGGGCAAACCGGCACCCCCATGACATACATGCTCGGCGGCAAGCAGTACATTGTTTTGGCCATCGCCGGTCCGGGCTTCCCAGGCGAGCTGATTGCGTTCCGGTTACCAAGCTGACGCGCCGCGTTGCGCAATATTTGAGAGGCCTCCAGCGCGCGCCGCACTGACAGTTCAGAAACATGCGCCTGCTTTGCCTGTTATCTCTTCTGTTGCCTGTTACGGTGGTTGCGGATGTCCTGTTCTCGGACAGCACGATTGATTTGACGAACTACACGGCTTCGGCCGTGTACCTGGATTCCGGCGTTACCCTGCAGAGTCAGAACTGCAGTGGTTGTGGCAATCCCGGCGGCGGCTACCAGGAAACGGTCACACTTCCGCCCGGCGGGGGAAGCGCGGTGTTCGGTCTCATCAATAACGGCTTTGTCTACAACCCGGCGACCGAAGGCGCGATCGCCTCGTTGACGGCTTCGGCCGATGTCAACGTGACCGTCAATCGCCCGCCGGCCGGCGGCTTCACCCCGGTTTTCGTGCCTCTGCTCGAACAGGGCGGCAACTACTACATTTCCATCCTTTACGGCAACGCGTTCCAGGCGAATGTGACCACCATCGGATATCAGACCATTTCAGAATCGGGCCTCATGGCCGGCGATTTTGGACAGATCGACTTCCAGAGTCCCACCAATCCGCTGACGGCCACGTACAACCTGTACTCCAACCCGGATTTTTCCAGCGCCGGCGGGCCCATTCAGTTCGGCTTCGCGCCCATCGTTTGGGTGAACGACCAGTTTCAAATTCAAGCCGACTACGCAAACCTGAGCTTCGATATCGAACCCACGGCATCCGTACCGGAGCCGGCCTTCCTGGCGCCTTTGGCCTTGCTGCTGGCCGGTTCGTTTTTCAGCAGCTTCCGGCGTAGTTTTGGGGTTCGCTCCCGGGGGAATTAGGGTCTTTCGCTCATTCCGTTCACCCGTCCTTTCCGGCTATGGTTAGTACGGAAAGGCTCGGGTGCTGTGAAAAGCAAACGGACCGGCGGTGCGCTGATCGAGTTCGCCCTGGTGGTGCCCATGTTTCTGCTGGTTTGCCTGGCGGGCGTGGACCTGGGGCGCGCTTTTAATGCCGCCATCCTGTTAACCGGCGCCACCCGCAGCGCTTTGGAGTACGCCGGAGAAAATGCCAACACCGCCGCCGATACCACCGGCATCACCAATATCATCACTACCGGAACCGGCAATCCGAGCGGTTTGAGCGTCTCGGTCTCGCAGTTTTGCAGTTGTTCGCCGGGCGGCGCGCAAGTCGCCTGTTCCGATACCTGCTCGGGAAAGCTGGTTTACGTGCAGGTCACCGCGACAGAGCCGTTCCAGACCATCGCCGCCTGGCCCTGGGTGCCGCAGCCGCTGAACCTCACCCGCTCGGGCACCATTCGAGTGGCGTATCCGCCTCCCGGCGGCGGCGGCCTCGGATGATCTACACTCCTTAGTTGTGGACCGTTTTGTTCTCTGTTTCGTTCTGTCCTCCGCAGCCTTGGCCCAGAATCCCGTTGCCTTGCGGTTCGCCGTCTCCGGCGATTCGCGCAACTGTGGCGATATTGTGATGCCGGCAATTGCCGCCGGGGTGCTCGAAAATCGCGCGGAATTTTACTGGCACCTGGGCGATTACCGCGCCATCTACACCTTCGACGAAGACCTGGTCCCGCCGCGCAAACTGGATCTGCCTTCGAAAACGCTCGCCATCAGCGACTATGAGGCAGGCGCGTGGCCGGATTTCATTGCCCGCCAGCTCGTTCCCTTCGGCTCGCTGCCTGTCTTTCTCGCCATCGGCAATCACGAAACCATTCCACCCATGAGCCGCGAACGCTACCTGATCCAGTTCGCCGATTGGCTCAATACCCAACCCATACGGGCACAGCGGCTGGCGGACAACCCGGCCGATCACGTGCTACGCACGTACTATCACTGGGTAGATCGCAATATCGACTTCATCACGCTGGATAACGCCTCCGGCGACGAATTCGATCGGCCGCAACTAAACTGGTTCAAGGCACTGATCGGGCGCGACGAAGCCTCCAGCCAGATCCGCTCGATTGTGGTCGGCATGCACGAGGCTCTACCCGGCAGTTTCGGCTTTAGTCACAGCATGAGCGATTCGGCGCAAGGCGAACAAAGCGGGCGCGAAGCTTACCTTGCCTTATGGCACGCGCAGGAATCGGCCCACAAGCACGTTTACGTGCTGGCGAGCCACTCGCACTTCTACATGGACGACGTCTACCACACCACTTACTGGAAAGATAAGGTGCTCCCCGGCTGGATCGTGGGCACGGCCGGAGCAGTCAGGTACCGCTTGCCGGAGGGCGCGGCCGCTGGACGCAAAGCCGTCACCAACGTGTACGGCTATTTGCTCGGCACGGCCGCGAGCGATGGCAGGATTTCATTCGCTTTCCACCAACTCACAGCAGACGACCTGCTGCGCGCCAACCAGGGAAAGGCGCCGGCTGCGCTCGTCCGCTGGTGCTTCGACGAGAACCACCAGTAAGCGCGCTTCCGCTTCGCGACCGTCAGGGAGCGGTCGCTCCCTCACCCACCGCCGCGCGGATAAACTGCACGATCGAATCGAGCGAGGCCCCCGGCTGAAACACCGCAGCCACTCCCTGCTTTTTGAGTTCGGCCGCGTCCTCGTCGGGAACGATCCCGCCCACCACCACTTTCACGTCCTCCATCTTCTTCTCCCGCAGCAGTTCGAGCACGCGGGGGACGATGGCGTTGTGCGCGCCCGAGAGGATGGAAAGCCCGATCACCTGCACATCCTCCTGCAGGGCGGCGTTGACGATCATCTCCGGCGTTTGGCGCAGGCCTGTGTAGATCACTTCCATGCCGGCGTCGCGTAAAGCGCGGGCGATTATTTTCGCACCGCGGTCGTGGCCGTCCAGGCCCGGCTTGGCCACCAGCACTCGAATCGGTCGTGTCATGTTAGAGGTGCGCCTGCTCCTGGTAGGATCCGAAAACCGAGCGCAGCGCATCCGAAATCTCTCCCAACGTGGCATAGGCCCGCACAGCATCCAACAGGTACGGCATGGTGTTCTCGGTGCCCTCGGCAGCGCGGCGCAGCGCGTCCAGGGTAGCGCGCACTTTCGCATTGTCGCGCCGCTTCCGCAGTTCCGCGAGCTTTTGGCATTGCTGCGTGGCCGCCGTCTCGTCGATCTCCAGCAGCTCTATGGGCTCGTCTTTCGCCTCGAAACGGTTCACTCCCACGATCACGCGCTCGCCGGCTTCCACCTCGCGTTGATAGCGATAGCTCGCCGCGGCAATTTCGCGCTGCGGGAAGCCCGCTTCGATGGCCGCGATCATGCCGCCCATCTCATCGATCCGCCGGATGTACTCGTTCGCCGCGCGCTCGGTTTCCATCGTAAGCGCTTCCAGGAAATAGCTGCCGCCCAGCGGATCGGGGTGTCCGGTCACGCCGCTTTCGTAAGCCAGCACCTGCTGCGTGCGTAGCGCGATGGTGACCGCGTGCTCGCCGGGAAGGGCATAGGCCTCATCGAGCGAATTGGTGTGCAGCGATTGCGCCCCGCCCAAAACCGCCGCCAGCGCCTGCAGCGCCGTCCGCACCACGTTGTTGTACGGCTGCTGCCAGGTGAGCGAACAGCCTGCGGTCTGCGCGTGGAAGCGCAGTTTGAGGCTGCGTTCGTTGCGGGCGCCGTAGCGATCCCGCATGGTGTAGGCCCAAATCTTGCGAGCCGCGCGGTACTTGGCAATCTCTTCGAAGAAATCGTTGTGCGCGTTGAAGAAGAAGCTCAGGCGCGGCGCGAATTGGTCGATCGAGAGGCCGCGCGCGAGCGCCCAGTCCACGTACTCGATACCGTCACGCAACGTGAACGCCAACTCCTGCACCGCCGTCGAGCCGGCTTCGCGGATGTGATAGCCGCTGATCGAAATCGGATTGAACCGCGGCGTATGGCGCGCGCCGAACTCAATCGTATCGGTGACCAGCCGCATGGAAGGCCGCGGCGGGAAAATGTATTCCTTCTGCGCGATGTACTCTTTCAGAATGTCATTCTGAATGGTGCCGGAAAGGCGCGCCCACTCCACGCCCTGCTGTTCCGCCACGGCCAGGTACATCGCCCACAGCACGGCGGCGGGCGAATTGATGGTCATCGACACCGTGACGTCGCCAAGCGGAATGCCGCGGAATACGGTTTCCATATCCGCCAGCGAGGAAACCGAAACGCCGCACTTGCCCACTTCTCCCAGGCTCATCGAGTGATCGGCGTCGTAGCCCATCAGCGTGGGAAGATCGAACGCCACGGAAAGCCCGGTCTGGCCCTGTTCCAACAAGTAGTGATAGCGCCGGTTGGTTTCTTCGGGCGTGGCATAGCCCGAAAACTGGCGCATGGTCCAAAGCCGGCCGCGATACATGTCGCGGTGGATGCCGCGCGTATATGGAAAACCGCCCGGCTCGCCGATATCGCGCGCCGGATTTATGGCGCTCAGATCCTCAGGCCCATAGCACGGCTCGATGGGCACGCCGCTGATAGTCGTAAACTGCCGTTCAGCGGTCTTCATCTGATACTGATGGTAGCATCGGGCGGCCGAATTTCACTCGTCTTGCGCACCCTCGGGAGGTTCTGTATAGTGTACTCTGAGCTTCAGCGGAATTCACGTTTTTAGCTATAGGCCCGAATGAAAATCCGAACCCTTTTTTTATTTTCGGGTGGCGCGGCGGCCCTGCTTCTATTCGTCGCGCCCGTGGCCTTCGCGCAAACCGACGAAATTCAGGTATACGATGCCGAAATCGCGGAAAGAGGCGTGGTGAATTTAATGATCCACTCCAACTACACGCCGATTGGCCGAAAAACGCCGGATTTTCCAGGCGCCATTATCGCCAACCAATCCTGGAACGGGGCCGCCGAATGGGCCTATGGTGTAACCGATTGGTTCGAGCAAGGGCTCTACCTTCCAGTTTATAGTTTCCACTCGGAAAATCATGGCGCCACTTATAACGGCTTCAAGATCCGGGAATTGTTCGTCAGGCCGCATGCGGCCGAGCATACCTTCTTCTATGGCATGAACTTCGAATTCAGCGTCAACCAGGATTACTGGGAGCCCCGGCAAATCACCTCGGAAATCCGGCCCATCGTGGGAGTGCACCTCCACCCGGTTGACTTCATCTTCAATCCGATTCTGGACACCGACTACACCGGCGGTTTCCGCAACCTGCAGTTTAATCCAGCCACCCGCGTCGCCTACAATCTGCCCCATGATTGGGCGGTTGCTGTAGAAGAGTACGCCGGCTTCGGAACTCTCGCCAACTTCGTGCCGGTTCACGATCAGTTTCACGAAGTATGGGCCGTGGTGGATCACAACACGAAATACGTCAACATTGAAACAGGGGTAGGACTCGGCGTCACCGCCGGCGCGGACCGGCTGACATTCAAGCTGATGGTTTCGCGGGATTTGAACTCCAAAAAGAACAATTAAAGCCGGGAAGCAAATCCTACCGGAACCGGCAGTTCAGGAAACGCGCCGGCTATGCGATCCGTAAGTAAGTAAAGAGGCACGGTCGAAGCAGCCACGCCTTCGGTTTCCGCAATCGGCTCCATTCCGGCCATCGCTCGAACGCCAGAGCCTACCCATAACCGAGTACAATGCAAATCATCAGCGCGGCGGGCGCGCATTTGCAAAACCAGTATCCATATAACTTGGCAATCCCGGTCGCGAAATTGAGATTATTGGAGGGGGCCCCGCCGGGCTTGCCACCGCGATCGCGGCGCACCGCAAAGGCTTCCGCGCCGCCGTTTATGATCCGGGCCGCCCGCCCGCCGACAAAGCATGCGGCGAAGGGTTGATGCCGGATGGCGTGGCGGCCCTCGCCAGACTGGGAATCGAGATCGGCCCGGCCGATTCGTTTCCGTTCGCCGGCATCCGCTTTCTCGATCGCGGTGTGACCGTCGCCGCCCGTTTTCCCACCGGCCCGGGTCTCGGCGTGCGCCGCACCACCTTGCACCGGATTCTCGTCGAGCATGCCGAATCGCTCGGAGTGGAACTGCATTGGGCAACCAGGGTCAATCCCAAAAGTCTGCGAGGCGATTGGATCATCGGCGCCGATGGCGGCAACTCGGCGGTCCGGAAATGGTCCAGGCTGGAGCAGGGAATGCGCGAGCGGCGCCGCTTCGGCTTCTGCCGGCATTATCGACTCGCGCCCTGGACCGAATTCATGGAAGTCTACTGGGGGGCCCGCTGCCAAGTCTATATTACACCGGTAGCCCCGGACTCAGTGTGCGTTGTGGCCATCTCGCGGGATGCGCATCTGCGCCTGGATGAAGCCCTTAGAGAATTTCCCCAACTGGCGCGCAGGCTGCCGGCGAACGCCATCATCAGCAGCGACCGCGGGGCCGTTTCCGCAGGGCGCGAGTTAAGAACGGTTGCGAGCGGCCGCGTGGCATTGGTCGGGGACGCCTCTGGATCGGTGGACGCGATCACCGGCGAAGGGCTTTGCCTAGCCTTCCGTCACGCCATCGCCGTGGTGGATGCTATTGCGGCCGGCGACCTTGCCGAGTACCCGTACGAGCACCGGAAAATGGCGCGCCGACCGGCCCGCATGGGCAAGCTCCTAGTAGCATTGGAAGACCACCTAAGAGTGCGCCGCGGCGCAATGGTGGCACTCGCCAAGCGGCCACAAATTTTCGCGAAATTGCTCGAAATACATGTAGGAGCCGCTAACGAAATCGATCCTTTTCCTGATGCTGCAATCGACGCCAGCGTTATTTGCGCAGGAGACCACACTACAATTTGACCAGGAACAAATTCAAGTCCAATTCACTCTAAATGATGCCCTTCACACTGTGAAGGGGTGGTTTAATCTGACGCGGGGAACTGTGGAGTACGATTTCGCCAGCGGTAAATCATCCGGCAAGCTCGTCATCGATGCCCGCAGCGGCCAGAGCGGGAACGGCGCCCGCGATAAGCGAATGCACCGCACCATTCTCGAAAGCGACCGGTATCCGGAAAATCGTTTTTATCCCGGATCACGTTGACGGCACTCTGAAGCGGCGCGCTAGGCCCACCGCACAAAAGTTTACATAATATCTGTTATCGGAAGTGGCTGCATTGCCGAAACCCGCTTAGCGCACTTGAATGGAGCCGTGGTCGTCGCAGTGGGAGCCGTGGGGGTGGTGAAGATGACCACCCACTAAGTAATCCGTGTGGCCGGCGTGTGGTACGGCTTCATGCCCGCAACCGGGGCCGTGGGTATGGGGCGTGGCGTGCTCGCCGCAATCGTGCTCGGGCGTGCAGCGGTCGGGATGTTGCGCGCTGGCCGAAAGCTCGTGGTCGTCCACATGATTGTCGTGAAGGTGGTGCATGTGGCCTTCGTGCAGATAGTCGGTGTGGCCGTCGTGCTGCACTTGCGCATGGCCGCAGCCGACGCCATGGCTATGAGTATGGCCTTCGTGAGGTTTGCAATTCATGATCCCTATCTTGGCCCTTTTTGCGCAAGCAGTGTGTTCGGGATTGCTCTTAGGTTCTGGCCGCGGGGCTGGTTTTGGCTTTTTCGGATCACTCTTTCCGTAGGAGCGGTTCAGTCCGTCCCGAACGCCAACAGCACATTTCCCGGCATGCCGTTGTTCACGCCCACATAACCGGACGGAACGAACAGCATGCCGCGCGCCACCGCCGGTCCGGCGGCGCCGATCGAGCCTCCCTTGGCTGCGATGCCGTTAACGGTTTCGTAATCGTGAACCGTGTTGTACTCCCAAAGAACGTGGCCATCGGCGGCGGCGAGCGCCCGCACCACCCCGTCCCAGCCGCCGGAAAAGATCGCGCCGGGAATCGCCGTAAGCGGACCGTCGTGCCGGTGAAGGCGGGCCAACCCCGGCGCGGCTTCGAGCGGCACGAACCACTTCCGCTCGCCATCCTTCAATTGCACGGCCGCCACGCCCCCCGTGCCCAGGCCGAAGTAAGCGTTCCCCTCATCGGCCGCTCCGCCCCACACGATTTTGCCCCCGAATTCTTTGGTGTTCTTCACCAGGGCTGTGCGCCAGAGCACGGCGCCTTGCTTATCCGGGTCGTGCGCCCACACGTTGCCGCTCTTCTGTCCGGCCACCAGGATGGTGCGCCCGCCAGCCAGCGTCACCAGCATAGGAGGGGAACCGAAATCGTGATCGGGGCCGACTTCCTTCGGGCAGTTTTCTCCCTTGGGCCGCTTTTCGGTGAACGGGCCCTGGCAACCCGCGAGCCAGGCATCGTTTTCGGTGTCCTCGACGGACCACAGGATTTTGCCGGAATCGAGATCGAGGGCGACAATGGCGTCGGTAGTCTTGGCGGCGGGTTCGGTGTAGGCATCGCCGGTGCCCACGTAGAGAGCGCGGCGTCGCGCATCGATTGTGGGGGAACTCCAAATGCCCGCTCCGGCCGGGGCGAAACGTTCCACCCCGTTTGTGTTTTTGCCGGCGGGTTTAGGTTCTTCCGCGATCATGTAGGTCTTCCAGATTCGCTTGCCGGTAGCGGCATCAAGCGCCACCACGCTGCCACGGAACGTGCAGCAGGGGTATTTGGGATTCACGCCCGCGCCTTCTTCGCCGGAAGCGACCGGGACATACACGCGGCCTTCGAAAACCTTGGGCGCGCCGGTAATGCGCGCCGAAGGGTGGTCGTCTACATGCGCCTTCCACAGCAGTTCGCCGGTAGTGGCATCAATGGCATAGGCGTTGGCCTTGAGATCGCCGAAGAATGCGGCGGACCGTGGTCCCACACGTTCGATGGTGATGGCGGTGCGCACAGCGGCATCGGCCATGAATGTCCAGTACAAGCAGCCGCTGGCCGCATCCAGCCGGTAAACGGCGCCGGTATCGACTCCCAAAAACACGCTTCCGCCCACCACGGAAGGCTGCCCCATCACAGACTTCACACCGGAGAAGCCAAAGGCCCACTTCAATTTGAGGCGCGGAGCCTCGGCAGCCGTGAGTTGCGCGTGAGGCTGGAACCGGGAATTTGCCAGGTCCACGCCCCAGCCGTTCCAGTCCGCCTGGGCAGCGGTGAAATTGGGGAGGGCTGCGCTTGCGCAGGGGCGGATTTGCGCGAAGGCGGGGGAAAGTGCCAATAGTAATACGGAAAGGAAGCGGATCATCAGGGACAGTATGTCATGGGTGCGGGCATAATGGTCAGATGGCATGAAACTGCTGCGCACCCTCATTCTGCGTCCGCTGCGGCACGATCCACTGCGCACCGCGCTTACCATTCTGGCAGTGGCGCTCGGGGTGGCGGTGGTGGTGGCGATCGATCTTGCGGGCGATGCAGCTACCGGCTCTTTCCGCTCTTCCCTGACTACGCTCACCGGCAAGACCGATCTGGAGATCCGCGCCAACGGCGGTATCGACGAAGCGTGGATCGCGCGGCTGGACGCCTTGCCATTTGACGTCCATTTTTCGCCGGTGATGGAAGGGCAGGTGGAGATTGGCGGCGCAGGATCGGTACCTCTGTATGGGTTCGATCTGACGGGCGCGCCCGAAGACACCGCCATACTTTCCGAAGCATTAGCGAAGCGGCTGGCAGCCGGAATTGGGAGCGCTCTGAAACTTCCGATTGGCCAATACCATGTAGGAAGAATTGTGGATGCCGGCCCCAGTGAATTCCTGGCGATCGATATTGCGGCTTTTGAAAGGGCTTTCGGGCGCTACGGAAAGCTGGACCGCATTGACGTGACGGTGGGTAGCACTGAAAATTTCACCACGGTCGAACGCGCCATCCGAAAATTGCTGCCCCCGGCTTACCTGGTCGAAAAGCCCGGTGTGCGCAATGAAGAGAACCAGCGCATGCTGCGGGCCTTTCGTTGGAATCTACGCGTGCTCAGCTACATTTCGCTGGTTGTGGGCGCGTTTTTGATTTACAACACGATTTCCGTCAGCGTGGTGCGGCGCCGCGTGGAAATCGGCATTCTGCGCGCCGTAGGAGCGGGCCGCGGGGCGGTAATGGCATTATTCCTCACCGAGGCGTTACTGCTGGGCCTGGCGGGGGCCGCGCTCGGTGTGGCTTTGGGACGCGTGCTGGCGAGCGGGGCTGTGGGATTGATTGCCGGCACGGTCAACGCGTTGTATGCCACCAGCCGTCCCACGCCGATTGCGCTTTCTGCTCCGGAGATCTGGATCGGAATTCTTGCGGGCGCGCTGACCGCTTTGCTCTCCGCTCTCGCTCCGGCACGGGAAGCGATGAATGTGGCGCCTACCGAAGCCATGAGCCGGGGCGCGCGCGAGCATTACGTGCGAGTGCGCTGGCGGCGCTATCTGGCGTGGGCGGGCGTGCTCACGTTGGCGGCGTATGCCGCCTCGCAGGCCGCGCCCGTGAATGGCGCACCACTCGGCGGCTATGCCGCCACGCTGCTGGCGATTGCGGCGGCGGCTTTGGCATCGCCCGCCATCGTGCTGGCCGTTAACCGCGCGGCGCGCTTACGTTCGGAACGAAGCGCCGGCAGCTTGCTCGCGGGCTGTAGCCTGGCAGGGTCGCTGGCGCGCGCTTCGGTAATCGTGGCGGCGCTGGCCACTGCTATCGCAATGATGGCGAGCGTGGGCATTATGGTCGGCAGTTTCCGCGAAACGGTTACGCTCTGGCTCGATAACCAGATTCGAGCGGACCTGTATCTAACGCCGCTTCCCCGCTCCGCCGGTTCCTTCCGCGCGCTGCCGGCCGATTGGCCCGATCTGCTGGCGGACATTCCCGGCGTGGCCGCCGTGGATTCCCTGCACGCGCTGGAATTTCACTATCGCGGAGACCGGGCCGGATTAGGCGGGTCGCGCACCCAGATCACACGGCGGTACGCCCGCCTGCGGTTTCTGCGCGGCGAAAATCGCGACGCCATTCTCAGTTCCCTGCCCCACCAGGACCGCGCCATTGTCAGTGAGCCATTCGCCAATAAATACGGCATTCGCACCGGCCAGCAGATCGAGCTGCCGCTCGGTGCGCGCGATGTGCCGCTCACCGTCGCCGGTATCTATTACGATTATTCGAGCAGCCAGGGTTTTGTGTTGATGGATCGCAGCACGCTGCTACGCTATTTGCCAGGCCAGCCCGCTACGAACGCGGCCGTTTATCTCCAGCCCGGCGCCGATGAAGAGGCCGTGCGCCGGGCTATCGAAGAGCGAACCAGGGGACTCGGCCTGAACATCGCGCGCAACCGCGAATTGCGCCGCACGGCTATCGAAATTTTCGATCGCACCTTCGCCATTACCTGGGCACTCGAAGCCGTCGCGATTGTGGTCGCCATGCTGGGCGCCGCCAATTCGCTATTGGCCGTGGTGCTCGACCGCCGCCGCGAGCTCGGCCTGCTGCGCTACCTGGGAGCCTCCGCGGCCCAGGTGCGCGGCATGATTCTGGTGGAGGCCGGCATACTCGGCTTCCTGGCCGCCGCTCTAGGGTTGGCGCTGGGGTTCGCCCTTTCGCTAGTATTGATATTTGTAGTCAACAGACAGAGTTTCGGCTGGACCATTCAGTTTCATCCCCCGGCCGGACTGCTCTCGGGCGCGCTCGTGGCCGTGTGGTGCGTCACGGTGGCGGCCGGTCTCTATCCGGCGCGCGTGGCCGCGCGCCTCAACCCGATTGACGTGATACACGAAGAGTAATGCTTGAAAAGGAATCTATCGGCGTGCTGCGGGAAGCCTTGGAGCGGCTGGACTGCGAATTTCAGGGCCTCCCACCGGTTGGCGCGACAGCCGCTTCCGTCTCCCGGATGTCCTCCGTCCTCGAAGAAGTTGCCGCGCGTCTGGCCGATAATTTCCCCTATTTTCATCCGCTCTATGCGGGCCAGATGCTGAAGCCGCCGCATCCTGTGGCGCGCGCCGCTTACGCGCTGGCTACCTGGATCAATCCGAATAATCACGCTTTGGATGGTGGCCGCGCCAGCACCGCCATGGAGCGCGAGGCGGTGGCGCAAATCGCGGGCATGTTCGGCTGGGAGACGCATCTGGGGCACCTCACCAGCGGCGGCACGATGGCGAACCTGGAAGCCCTGTGGGTGGCGGGCCGGCTTGCGCCCGCCAAAAAGATTGCCGCCTCCGCGCAATCGCATTACACACACCAGCGCATCAGCGGCGTGCTGCAATTGCCCTTCGAGGAAGTCCCCACCGATACGCGCGGCCGCATGGACCCGAATGCGCTCGAGCGCATGCTGGCCGCCGGCGATATCGGCTGCGTCGTGGCCACCATGGGCACTACCGCAACCGGCTCCGTGGACCCGCTGCCGGAAATTCTCGAGCTGCGCCGCCGCTATGCATTCCGCCTGCATATCGACGCGGCCTATGGCGGCTATTTCACCCTGGCCGGCAATCTTGCGCAAGAGACGCGCGCAGCATACGACCGCATTGCGGAAGCCGATTCCATCGTCATCGATCCGCACAAGCATGGCCTGCAGCCTTATGGCTGCGGGTGCGTGTTGTTCCGCGATCCCGCGGTGGGAACGCTGTACAAACACGATTCGCCAGTTACGTATTTTTCATCCCGCGAGTTGCACCTGGGCGAGATCTCGCTTGAATGTTCGCGGCCCGGCGCTTCGGCCGTGGCGCTCTGGGCCACCATGCGGCTGCTGCCGCTCACTCGAGGGGGCGAATTCGCGCAAGACCTGGAGGCCTCCCGTCGCGCCGCACTCGATTTCTACTCGCGTTTGGCGGCCGACCAGCGGGTCCTCACCGCCTTCCCGCCGCAGCTCGATATCGTGGTTTGGGCGCCGAAGTCCCGCCCCGCCGAACGCGTTTTTGAAAACGCCGCGCGCCGGAATCTCCACCTGGCCATGGCGCGCCTGCCGGGCGCATTCTTCGGCCTGAGGGACGAAGTACACGCGCTCCGCTCCGTGCTCATGAAGCCCGAGCACGAACAGTGGGTGGACCGCATCTGGGAAGTTCTCGATTCCTCTCTATGAACCCTGCCACACGCAATATTGCCATCATCGCGCACGTCGACCACGGCAAAACCACGCTCGTAGACGCCATGCTCAACCAGAGCGGCATCTTCCGCGAAAACGAAACGCACGTGGAGCGCGTCATGGATTCCAACGAGCTGGAGCGCGAGCGCGGCATCACCATCCTCGCCAAGATCACCGGCGTGCGCTACCAGGGCGTGAAGATCAACATTGTCGATACTCCCGGCCACAGCGATTTCGGCGGCGAAGTGGAGCGCGCATTGAAAATCGTGGACGGCGTGATGCTGCTGGTGGATGCGAGCGAAGGGCCGCTTCCGCAAACCCGGTACGTGCTCATGAAGGCGCTCGAAGCCAAGCTGCCTCCCATCGTGGTGATCAATAAAATCGACCGCGCCGATGCGCGCGTGACGGAAGTCCTCAACGAAATCTACGATCTGTTTATTGACCTCGACGCCACCGAAGACCAGCTCGATTTTCCGGTGCTCTACACGATTGCCAAAACCGGCGTGGCCAGGCGATCGCTCGACGACCCCTCGAACGATCTCCGTCCTCTTTTCGACGCCATCGTGCAACACATTCCCTGCCCGAAAGGCGACGCCACGGGCGCCCTGCAAATGCTGGTGGCGAATCTCGATTACTCCGACTATTTAGGACGCCTCGCCATCGGCCGCGTTTTTTCCGGCACCCTCCGGCTGGGCGACGACGTCAGCATCGCTAAGCGCGATGGCTCCTTCCAAACCACGCGCATCACCAAGCTTTACTCCTTCGAAGGTCTGAAACGCGTGGATGAGACCATCGGACGGCCAGGCGATATCCTCGCCATAGCGGGCGTGGAAGGAATCACTATCGGCGAGACTGTCACGAACGTGGACGAGCCGAAACCGTTGCCGCACATTCACATCGACGAGCCCACCATATCCATGACCTTCACGATCAACACTTCGCCGTTCGCCGGGCGGGAAGGCCAGTGGGTCACGTCGCGCAACCTGCGCGACCGGCTAGATAAGGAATTGCTCACCAATGTTTCCATCCGCGTGGAGGAACTCGGACCGGACACGTTCAAAGTGATGGGACGTGGCGAACTGCAGCTTGCCATCCTTATTGAAATGATGCGCCGCGAGGGGTACGAATTGGCGGTAGGCAAGCCCGAAATCCTCACCCGCACCATCGATCACAAGCTGCATGAGCCGCTGGAGTTGCTGGTGATCGATTGCCCCGAATCGTTTCTCGGTGTGGTGATCGAAAAGCTGGGCTCGCGCAAAGGTAAGATGACGAAAATGGTGAACCACGGCTCCGGCCGTGTGCGCCTGGAATTTCATGTCCCTTCCCGCGGGCTGATCGGCCTCCGCAGCGAGATTCTCACCGACACGCGCGGCACCGCGATCATGAATTCGCTCTTTCACGGTTACATCGAATGGCAGGGCGAGATACCAACGCGGCCCACGGGATCACTGGTGGCCGATCGCCCCGGCAAAGCCACAGCCTATGCGATATGGAACCTGCAGGAGCGCGGCGAAATATTCATTACGCCCGGCACGGAAGTTTACGAAGGAATGATCGTCGGCGAAAACGCGCGCGAGGCCGACCTCGACGTCAATATCGTCAAAGAGAAGAAGCTCACGAACATGCGCGCCTCGACCGCCGATGAAGCCATTCGCCTGGTGCCCCCGCGCATTCCGAACCTCGAGCAGGCGCTCGAATTCGTCCGCGACGATGAATCGGTGGAGGTCACGCCGCAATCGATTCGGCTGCGCAAGAAGGTGCTGAAGGCGAATAAGAGGTAGCCGCTAGAACGGCGGCTTGGGGATATCATCAGCGAACAGGCGGTAAATACGTCAACCAGACCTGGGTGCCGTAACGTAACGCCGTTTCACAGTGGGAGAGGCCCGGCTTGGACCGCCAGGTGGAAGGCCTCGACTTCACCGGTGACCCCGCCGGCGAGATCATCGCCGCTACTTCGATTGCCCGTAGCGTCCCGCTTCTTACCCGGGACGAGCGTATTCGCCGTTACCGGAAAGTCCGGTTCGCCTAAGCGCCCTACTCCAACTGCACCAGCCCCTCCGGCGCCTGCCGCTGCATCAGGTCCTGCGGGTCGCGCCAGTTATCGATGTAGCCGACCTGATGCACGCAGGCCACTGTGCAGCGCGGCGCGCAGTCTTTGGCGGTGCGGTATTCGCGGCGAATATCGGCCAGCGTGTATTCGGCCAACGGCTTCGCCGGGTAGCCCCGCTGCTGGGAGCAGTAATGCACCAGGCCGTCTTCGCAGATATACAGGTAGCGCGCGCCGGCGCGGCAGCGCCAGCGGTTTTCTACGCCCTGCGCGATGTTGTCCTGGAAGCCGTTGATCTGCGCGTAGCTTCGTTTTTCCATCGCGCGCATGGCCAGATAGACTTTCCGCTCGCGCTCGCCCAGCGGCTGCAACTGCCCGTAATTGTCGTGGATGATGCCTACCGTCGAAGTGAACCCCAGTTCCACCGCGCGCCTTCCCACAGCCAGCGCGTCTTCCGGGTTCTGCACGCCTCCGCCCACCACCGAGTTGATGTTCACGTGAAATTGGGCGTGCTCCGCCAGAAGCTGCAGTTTCTTGTCGAGCACTTTCAGGCTTTTCTTCGAAACTTCGTCGGGCATCACGTTATCGATACTGATCTGCAGGTGCTCCAGGCCGGCGCGGTTCAACCGCTCGATGCGCTCCGCCGTCAGCAGGTAGCCGTTGGTGATCATCCCTGCGATCATGCCGCGGCGGCGGATCTGGGCTATGATCTGGTCGAGTTCGGGGTGCAGCAGGGGCTCTCCACCGCTGATGGTGATGATGGTGGTGCCCAGGTCCGCCAGCCGGTTGATGCGCGCAAACATTGTCCCGGTGGGCACCGGCTTCGAGTGATTATCGTACTCGTTGCAGTACTTGCAGGAGAGATTACAGCGGCGGATCGGAATGATGTGCGCCAGAATCGGGTGATCCGTAGAAAGCAGGCCCTTGGCGATCATCCGCAGTTCGCGCAGACGGCCGAGCAGGCGTAGGCGGCGGGACATGGCGATAGAGCTTCATTAGAGCACAAACCCTCTGGATTGTTTAGCATCCGGCTTTGATTGGAAGCTAGGAAGGGTTGAACGGGCGCGCCGGCGCATCCAGCACCTCGCGCACTTTGGTGGCCAGCGTCTCTGGGCGTAAGGGCTTTTGCAGGAAGGACATGCCCCTTCCCAATTGCCCGGTGCGAAGCAACACGTCATCCGTGTAACCGGACATAAAAACGATCTTCACGTCGGGCTCCATTTCGCTGAGGCGCGTGGCCAGTTCGCGGCCGCCCATGCGCGGCATAATCATATCGGTCAGCACAAGTTCGATCCGGTCCGCCGATTCGCAGTACACGCGCAGGGCCTGCTCGCCATCGGTGGCTTCCAACACTTTGTATCCCCGGCTTTCGAGCACGTGCCGCAGCAACCGGCGCACACCCGCTTCATCCTCGACGATCAGGACGGTTTCCGAGCCGGTTTTGCTCACAGGAGCCAGGCGGCTGGGCAGCGTCTCCGGATCCGCAGTTAAGGAAACGGCGGTCAAGGGCGCCGCGGCCCGCGGCAAACAGACATGAAATGTAGCGCCTTGCCCGAGCACGCTTTCCACCCATACGGCGCCACGGTAGTCCCGAATGATCTTCCGCACCGTGTTTAGGCCCAAGCCCGTGCCCTTGCCTTCCGGCTTGGTGCTGAAGAATGGCTCCCACACGCGGTCCACAATGGAAGGCTCGATGCCGTGCCCGGTATCGCTGACCGCCAGCATCACGTAAAGGCCGGGCGCGATGCCGAGCGCCTCCGCATCTTCTTTGCCGGTTTCCGTGTTACAGGTTTCGATGGTGATTTTGCCGCCATGGGGCATGGCATCGCGGGCGTTCAGCACCAGGTTCATCAGCACCTGTTCCATCTGTCCGGCATCCGCCATGATCTTGCCCAGATCGGGGGCGCACAACGTATCCACGTCCAGGTGCTCGCCGATAATCGGCCGCAGCATGCGCACCATCGCGCTCACGATTTCGTTCAAATCGACCAGAGCCGGTTGCGCCTTGCGGCCCCGGGTGAAACCCAGCAGTTGGCTCGTGAGCTTAGCTCCGCGGTTGGCGGCTTTGCGAATCTCATCCAATTCGTTGCGGACACAGTCGTCGTCGCCAACCCGGTTGAGCAGAATCTCGCTGTAGCCGGAAATCAGGGTGAGCAGATTGGCAAAATCGTGGACCACGCCGCCGAGTAACCGTCCGACCGTCGCCATCTTCTCCGATTCCGGCAATTTGCCGTTGGGCGGTTGCTCGCGTTTTTCCACAATCAGCAGTGCGCTGCCCGAACCGGCGGGCGTGATGGTTACACGGAAGTGGCAGCCGAGCTCCTCAACCTGCTGGGAGAAACGGGTAACTCCGCCCTCCAGGATGGCGCGCAGGCCACCGCGAACGATCTCGTGATTGTGCAATTCCGTACGGAGCGCAACCCAGTCGCGGTTGGAAGAGATTACGACGCCCGACGCATCTACCACCGCAGCCGGAATAGGTAATACATCCAGGGAAATTTCGGGGCAGGGACTTAGGTTCGGCTTTTTTTGCCATTCCCAGCTCAGGTGCGAGGGGCTAGCCACGCCCGGAATCACTGCAATCTCATGACCAGAGGGAAAGTCAAGTTTTCCGATGAAAGTGTGAACAGTCCGCCCGAAAACAGGGTACCGCGAGTAACATTCAGGTCCAGGAATGGTAAAAATGTCACGCTACCGACGTTTCCAGCAATGCAGAATTTATGCTCCTTAATTGCTCCTTCATGTCGCGGGGGCCTGACGGGGTGCAGGAAACGCAGCGCCGCGGCGAATCCTGGAGCGCGTGCTCGAGCTACCGTGCAACGCCTGGATCAGGGCCCTTGACGGCGATGCCTCCTACGCCGAGGTAAAAACCGCTCCACACTGCCCTCGAACCGCCGCCCGCCGGTCACCGTTTCGCATCATCATATCTCGATCACTCGGGCAGGCTCCGCGTGGCGGCGGCGGAGGGCCTCGGCGCGCAAACACACCCTGGTTCCCGACCCTGGGCCGACAACGTCCTGCGGAATATCGCGCTGCGCGGCCTCCGCGTGGAAAAAGATGTGCCGGTACATGGGGAGATTCAATCCCGGGCAGACGTGCTGAAGACCTTATAATTCTCGCAAAATCCCGTCGCCCGCCGAATAAGTATTGCTGTGCGCGACAGGACGGAAACTGTTTCCGGAGACACGGTTCTCACGGGCTTACCCGATTGTCGGCGGCCTTTGGTCGTGCTACCATGCAAGGCGCGTTTGATAGCTTCGTCCGGTCGAGTGTGTCTGAGCGTCTTCCCGCTTGTTTCCCTCTCCGATGAGCGCGCTTTCAATCGTCAGGAGGAATTGTGAAGAATATTTTCGTGGGAAATTTGAATTTCCGCGCCACCGAAGAGTCGTTGCGATCCTTGTTCGAACGTTACGGAGTGGTGAATAGCGCCAGAATTATGACGGACCGGGACACCGGGCGGTCGCGGGGCTTCGGTTTTGTAGAGATGGCCAACGACAACGAGGCGGACCAGGCAATCAACGCGCTCAACGGCTTTACTATGGAGGGGAGGGCTCTGAACGTGAACGAGGCACGGCCGAAACCGGAGCGGAGTTTCGGGGCGGGCGCCGGACGCGGCGGCGGCCGGCCGGGCGGCGGGTCGCGGGGCGGCGGACGCCGGGAGCCGCGGTTTTAAACTAACTCGCGCAAAAAGGAGCCCGCGCTCTTTGCGCTAAACTCCCCGGCTGCCGTTTTCGAGAAATGCCCGCAGGCGGTGGCTGCGGCTTGGATGCCGCAGCTTCCGCAATGCTTTCGCCTCAATCTGCCGGATCCGCTCGCGCGTGACCGCGAAATTCTGCCCGACTTCTTCGAGCGTGTGCTCGCTGCCATCCTCCAGGCCGAAGCGCATTTTGATGATTTTTTCCTCGCGTGGCGTCAGGGTTTTCAATACCTGCGCGGTCTGTTCCCGAAGATTCAAATTAATGACCGCGTCGGAGGGGGAAATTCCGTTCTGATCGACAATGAAATCGCCCAAATGCGATTCCTCTTCTTCTCCGATCGGCGTTTCGAGCGATATTGGCTCCTGCGCCACGCGCAGCACCTTCCGCACTTTCGATACCGGTAATTGCAGCCGCTTGGCGAGTTCTTCGTTGGTGGGTTCGCGACCCAACTCCTGCACCATTTGCCGGGAAGTGCGCACCAGCTTGTTGATGGTCTCGATCATGTGCACCGGAATGCGGATGGTGCGGGCCTGATCGGCGATGGCGCGGGTGATGGCCTGGCGCACCCACCAGGTGGCGTAAGTGGAAAACTTGTAGCCGCGACGGTACTCGAATTTGTCCACAGCCTTCATTAGGCCGATATTGCCCTCCTGAATCAAGTCGAGGAATTGCATGCCACGATTAGTGTACCGCTTGGCGATGCTCACCACCAGACGCAGATTGGCTTCGATCAGCTCTTTTTTGGCGCATTCGGCTTCGGCGTGTGCCTTGGTGATGATTTCGAGCGTGCGCCGCAACTCGGCCGCCGAAGCGCCCGATTCCTCCTCGAGCTGTTGTAAGCGCTGCGCATTCGTCCGCTGCTCCTTGCGCAGATCCTTAACGGATTCGTTGCGGGCCGGCCAGATTTCCAGGCGCCGCTGCACGCGCGCAATTTCCCGCTCCACCGGCTTGAACTCTTCCACGGCCAGGCGCACCCGGCCGATCAGATGGGTGATCACCGGAGATTGAAACTTAATCGTCCGCACCACCTTGGAAGTTTTCACCACCAGCCGCCCGAGTTCCCAGAGCTGGTGCCGGTACTGTTTGGGTTTGATGCCGCGGGGGATGGCCTGTAATTTCTGGCGGGCTTGCTGAACTTTGCGGAACTGCTTGTCGATTTCTTCAGCAGTTTGGAGGAATTGTTTGCGGATTTCCTCGGCGACTTCGTCGGTAAGGATCGGGTCGGAAATTTGCACAATATCGCGCGCGGAAGTGGTATCGCGGGCCACTTCATCGGCCAGCAAGAGAATTTCCCGAATCGCCAGGGGAGCGCGGGAAAGAGATTTCAGAACCGTATTCTGGCCGCGCTCGATGCGCCGCGCGATTTCCACCTCCCCTTCGCGTGTGAGCAAGGGAACGGTGCCCATCTCGCGCAGATACATGCGTACGGGATCGTTGACCTTTTCGCCCACGCCCGGGCCGAGATCAAGATCCAGAAGGTCGTCGCCTTCTTCCAGTTTTTGGCCGTCGAAATCTTTCGGCTCCTCCAGGATTTCAATGCCCGCGCCATCCAGACCGGCGAGCACTTCATCCAATTCGGAACCGGTGGCCATATCCCCCGGCAGGACCTGGTTGAGGTCGTCGTAAAGGACGTAGCCTTTTTCTTTCCCGATTTCGACGAGGCGCTGCAATCCTCCGAATTTTTCCTCTATTGCCACCGATGCCCCGTTCGTTTCGGCGAGATCGAGTCCAGCCCATTGTACAATATGGCGCGATAAAAAATAGCTAATTCGAGCTTCATGAACGCGCGCCTCCCTGACGTTCCAGCCGCTCTAATTCTTCCGCGAGGCGCAGGGCCTCGCGAACATTTCCCGCCCGCTCCGCCTGTTTCACGCGGGCCTTCAATTCCGCCCTTCGCAATTGCCCTTCCGAGCGCAGCAGACTTTCCAGACAGCGCCTTCCGTATTCGAGGTCTAACACCTCCTCATTGGTTTCTTCCGAAAGCAGAACTTCGGCCAGCAGAGATTGATCGCTTTCTTCTAATCGTGCGTTGACGGCGGCGAACGTTACAGACCCGCCGGCGGCCGCGGCCGCGCGGATCGCTTGAAAGATCCGGCGGGTGGCGAGCCGGTCGAGAATCGAGGCGTCTTCCAGACCAGCGATGAGTTCGCCAGCCTCCTCGATTTCGGACAAAAGAACATGAATGAGTCCTTTCTCGTCCGCGCGCAAAATTTCCTTGGGATGCTCGATCGCCGCATCCTGGCGGCCTGCGGCCGCTTTGCGGAAACTTTCGAGCACGACGCCGCGTTCGACTCCGATGTAGCCGGCCAGATTCTCGGCGACCGCCATGCGCTCCATGCGGTCGTTAATGCGCTGGACGGCAGGCAGTAACAGTTTCAGGATGGCGACTGCGCCTTCCGGCGTGCGGACGTCATGGCTGGCACGTGCGCGGTCGGCGAGCCATAAGAAATACCCCTTAGCCTCCTTCAGACGAGCGGCGTAGGCTTCCGAGCCGCGCTCTTTGCAATATTCGTCCGGATCGAGATCGCCATCCAGTTCCACGATCCGCACCACCATGGATTCGGCCAGCAGCAGATCGATAGAGCGCTGGGCAGCGGCGGCGCCGGGAGCGTCCGGGTCGAAGTTCACGATGATGTTCTGCGAATGGCGCTTCAGCGCCTGCACCTGCTGGGACGTAAGGGCGGTGCCGCAGCTCGCCACCACCGGCGCAAAACCTGCGGCGGTCACGCCAATAGCGTCCATATATCCTTCCACCAAAATCGCCCGGTCCTCCTTGCGGATCGCGTCTTTGGCGCGATGGAGATTGTAGAGCGTGAAGCTCTTCTTATATATCGGCGTTTCCGGCGAATTCATGTACTTCGGTTCGTCATCGGCGGCGAGGGCGCGGCCGCCGTAGGCGATGATCTTGCCGCTCTCGTTGCGGATGGGGAACATGAGGCGGTTACGGAAGCGGTCGTAGAAGCTGCCGTCCTGACGGCGGCCGGCCAGGCCGGAGGCTTCGATCAGATCGGCGGGAAAACCGCGTTGTTCGAACAAACGCAGCAAAGCGCGGCCGGAGCGGTCCGAGTATCCCAAGGCGAATTCGGCGATGGTTTCCGGGCGGACGCCGCGGCGGGCGAGATACGCCCGCGCGTCTTGGCCCGCCGGGCCGTTCAGGTTCTCACGGAAATTATCCTGCGCCAGTTCATGCATTTCCAGCAGCGCGGCGCGGCGGCGGGAATCCTCATCGGAGTACTGGGAGCGCTTGGGCATCGGAATCCCGTAGCGTTCCGCGAGATTTTTGAGAGCATCGTAAAAACCAACGCCTTCGATTTCCATGACGAACTTCAGCACATCGCCGTGCGCATGGCAGCCGAAACAGTGATAGAACTGCCTGGAGGCGTGCACGGAAAAAGAGGGCGTTTTCTCCGAATGGAACGGGCACAGTCCCACGTAGCGGTAGGCGCTGGACTTGCGCAGGCGGACGTATTCGCCGACTACCGATACAATATCCACCGCGGATTTCAATTGATCTACGAATTCCATGCGCCTCTTTCCGGCTATTATGCCGCAGCCGGCTGGGGAAAGGGCCGGCGGCCGAGGTAGAGGGGCGGCGGCGTGTAGAAAGACGGCGGGGTAATCGCTGGGAGAACGGATTGGGGCGCTTGCGCTCTGGCCGCCCCTGATTCGGGTCCGAACCCCACCCGCTCCCTGACGGCCGCGGCTCTGATCGGCGACGCTTATGGCTCCGATCCGAGCCACGAGACCTACTTCCCGGCGGCGGATAATTTGCGATAGTATTCGGCGACCGCGTCCTGGTAGCCCGGTGGGATGCGGCTGGGATCCGTATTGCGGATGGTGCCGCCACTAGCGCCCTCGAGCTGTTGGCGCAATTGCAATTCCAAGCCATCCACCCGGCTGAGCAGTTGCTCGCGCATCTTATCGACCAGGGCGGGATTGCCGCCGAAACGGCGGGGATCGAGATTGCGCATGTCGTCCATGAGCGATTGCAACTGAGCACGGGCTTCAGGACTATCCTGCACGACCGGGCGTAGGCCATTGAGCAGATTCAAGCCCTGGTCGATGGTGCGCTCCGTATCCGCCGGGTTCGGGCCTGGCTGCGGCGCGGCTGCGCGGCTGGGAGTGCCGATATTGGGGGTGTTGTAGCCGCCATAGGCAAACCGCCCGCCACCATTGACGGCTCCACCGGGGACGGCATTGCCGGCCGGACCGGCCGCGCGGTTGCCCGCAGCGCCGGTGCGGCCGCCGGCTTGGCCGTTCTGACCAGCTTGGCCATTCTGGCTGTTTTGGCCGGCTTGGCCCGCTTGCGGGTTGCCGCCGTTACCCATGCGGGCGAGTTGATCGCGCAGGCGCGCCAGATCGCCCATGGCTTGGTTAATGGCCGCCTCTTCGGACGTGTGCTGCGCATTGCCGAGCGATCGCGAAGCGTCGCTCAATTGTTGCTGGAGCTTTTGCAAGTCGCCGGTGAGGCCGGTTTCGAGCGGATCGGAGAACTGCCCGCTGCGCAGATAGTCGGAACTGCGTTGCAGGCGCGTTTCCAGCTCGTTGTCGTCGAGGCCTTCGAGCGCGCTGCGTAATTTGCCGGAGGCCTGCGGCTGAGTGGGCGCCAGTTCGCGCGCCGAATCGCGCATGCGCTGCTGGAGATGAGCCAGGTCGTCCGCCACGCGCTGGCGGTCGTTCACCATCTCATCGAGTTCCTTCTCGGAAGGATACTTCGGCTGCTTGCCGGCGGCGCGCGCGGCGGCGATTTCGGACATCAGTTGGCGCACGCGGTCTGCCTGCTGTTTTTGCCGCGAAGCTAACTGCCCCGCGATCTGTGCCATCTGGCTGAGTTCGCCGGTGGCGTCCTGCTGCTGCATGCGGCCGAGCAAGTCGCTGGCCTCGCGTAGGCGGTCGGCGGCGCGGCGCGAATCGGCGGCGCTGGCATTGCTGGAAAGAGCGCGGCGCAAATCGTCATTTGCCTGGCGCATCCGTTCGAGCGCCTGCTGCATGGCTTGTTGCTGCGCGCCGGCGGCCTGTCCGGATGACTGCGAACCCGAGCCTGTCGCGCCTGCTTTGCCGCCCGATTGGCTGCTGGCCTGACCCTGCTGTTGCCCTAACTGCCGTTCCAACTGGCGTTGGAGGTCTTCCACCTCGCGCCGCAGCATTTCCTGCTGCCATTTCTTTTCGGCGGATTGCTGGCTGTTACGCTGCTGCTGGGCCAAGTCCTCTTCGCGGCGCGCCAGGTCGTCCAATTTCTTTAGCGCGTCGGCGATTTCCTGCTGCTTCTGCTCCTGGCTGGACGCCATCGATTTCTGCGTCTCGTACTGGTTCTTTTCGGTATCGAGTTCGAGATCGAAAAGCGCTGCCAGATCGCGCGCGGCGCCGCCTCCACCACCACCGCCACCGCCCCCGAACGCCACCTGAATTTCCCGGAAGGTGGCTTCAGCGCGGAGGAGGAACTGCAGCGCCTTTTGCTCGTTGGGAATCGCATCCTTCCATTTCTGCTGCTGCAATTGCTGCGCGGCCGGAGTCATGGCCTGGGAGGCAGCCAGCATATCTTTCTGGAACTCGCCGATGGCCTGCACCGCCGTGGTGAGTTCGCGAGCTTCCAGGCGCCCGGAAAGGGTGACCGCCTGGTCGCGCAGAGTGGCTTGCGATTGGGAGAGAAGCTTGGCAATATCGGCAGCCTGCTGCGCGGTGGCGTTCTTATCGCTCTGCTGCTTGAAAGTGGACGAGATAATTTCCTTTTCGCGCTGGGAGATTTCGGCGGGCTGATTCCCTCCTCCGCCGCCACCACCACCGCCGCCTACCTGCGACTGCGAAAATTCACGCAGGAAGGGATCGGCCTGGATGAACATCATGTCGGTGTGGGATTCCGCGTTGGCGTCTTTGGCGGTGGCATAAACGCTGATCAGATCGCCCGGAACCAGGTGGAGGTCTTCGAGCGAGATAGTGGCGGATCCATCCGCCTGCTTTTTCCCATTTTGCCGCAGCAAGTTCACGATCTTTTCGGGGCCGCCGTTCACGGAATAATGCAGCGCGACCTCTTTGAGGCCGTATTCGCCGGTGGCCTTGGCCGCTACGGTCACCTCTTCAATAGGGCTGGCGTGGTAATCGCCGCGGCCGGGACGGGTGAGCGAAATTTGCGGCGGATTGGCCTTGCGCGCCTCAATGAAGAAATCCTCGCTGACGCGCACGGGCTGCCCCTCTTCGATTCCGGCAACGTGGTAGACTCCGTCGCGATCCATTTTCAGCGTGCCATGATAAACGTTATTCCTGCCGCCCGTAAGCTCGATCTTTTGCCCGCTATCGAGCTGGATCTGGCCGCCCTCGAGCGGGCGGTCGGTAGTGACATCCAGTTCGGCTTCGGTCCCCACCACCGCGCGCAAGTCGCCCGCGCGCTCTTCGATTTCCGGCGGCTTGCCCGTCCAAGCGGGGTAATGGTAAGTGACGCGGATCTGCTTCACGGCCGGAAGATCGGTAACGCGGATATGGAAATGCTGCGACTTCATCGCGCCAGCAGTGACATAGTATTCGACGTTTTCCGGCAGATCGCCGAACAGGAATTCGTAGCCGCCGGCAAAGCTATTGATTGCTTTGGGCTGCATGAAAATTTCTTCCCATTTGGCGGAACTCCCGAAGCGGGCATGCAGCTTCACGCTGGGCGATTCGAGGCCGATGGGCAGCGCCGAAATCATTTGATCGGCATGACGGCGCACGACGGCGTCGCCGGGAGTTACGCGCAGGCTATAGAGCGCGGGCTTGCCGGCATGCGTGCCGGTCCATAGGAGCGAAGCGCCATAGCCAAGAAAACCGGGGCCAGCGGCGATCATCCAAATGAGCAGAGCGAATGCGGCGCCGCTAGCCCCCAGGGAGAGCCAGAGTTGGCGGGGAGTGACCAATTCTTCCGGCGCGGCAAAGCGCGCGATTGCAAGCGTATCGCCGGCCAGCAGCTCAACAAAGGGATCGTGGCCATCGCGCTCGGTGAAGGTAGTGAGCCGCTGCTCAAATTGCGGGAAAGCGGTTTCGGCGGCAGCGACCGCGCGGCGGCGCGTGAGACGGCGCAAGGGTAAAATCAATCCGGCCGCGGCGGCCAGAGCGAGAATGAGAATCAGCGCGAAACGGGCTCCGGTGACGCTTCCGCTCGAAAACGCCAGCGCATTGGCGATGGCCACCAGCACCAGAGTCGCAAGCAAGGCGGCAGCGGCGAGAATGGCGGTGCCCCGCAGCACAGTGCTCCAGCGGAGGCGCTGTTCCACTTGCGCGATGTACCCATTCAGTTGCTCGCGGAAACTCATGGAACCTCCAGCCGCCGGGCGAAAGTTAATGTTTCAAGGATATCGCAAAGAGCAGCCGGGGCACAAAAGTCAGAAGACAGAAGGAAAGCCTCCGGGTGTTCTGGATTGTTCCCGACGGAGGTACGGACGCGGATACGATCCCTACAGAACGCCTCGCTGCGGCTCCCTGACTCCTGGCGCCTACTGTTTCCGAGGTGGCGGCGGCGGCAGAGTGCCGCCCTCAGCCAAGATCTTCATGTTTTGTAGCGCCCTGGTGAATTGCGTTTTCCTCCGCTCTATGTCCCGCTCGCGGGCGGCGTCGTCGGGCAGCATCGAATTATCGTAGACCAGCGTGTAGAGCAGCTTGCAGGTGGTGGAAGTGAGCGGCCGCGCTTCGAGCGTGCCATGGTACAGATTGTAAACCTGCCCCTCGCGCACCGGCTGGGTGTATGTATAGGAAAGTTCGGTCTTGCCCACCAGAACCTCGTTGCCGATCGAGCGCACCGTTCCGAAATCTCCATCCTTGCCCGACGTGATGGTGCATGGGACCTGCAACCACTCACCGATATCGCAGTATTTGCCGATCCGCTTCCATACTTCTTCGGCGGGACGGTTTACCGTGATTTCGAGCGGAATGGAAACGTAGTGCGGGTGCTCGACGACCAACTTGCCCGCCGGCGGCTGCGCCCAGGCCATTCCGGCCGCCACGGCGCAAAGCGTGATTGTCTTACCGATCTGCTGCATATTTCCTCCAAATCTTACGTCGCACCGCCTCTTAACGGTCGCGGCGCTGTTCGCCGCACCGCTCTGTTCCTGACGATGGCCGAGATAGATAAGACTATCATTTGCCGGCGCGCGCGTGTTCATGGCCGGCGTCTTTTTCGTTTTCGAGGCAGTAGTGCTCAAACACATCGGTATCCGGAAGGAGCCCCTCGACCACGTTGAAGGAAATGGGCTGCGTGAACACTTTGGGGTCGGTGATCGTGATGCCGAGTTCGAGGTGGCCGTAGTCGCGGCGATGGAAGCGCTCCTGGACGCGCATATCCTCGCTATGCCCATGGCCGCGAGCGTCGAGCCAGCTTAAATTGTTAAAACCCATGCTGTCGACCACCAGGGTGTCGCCTTCCCAATGGCCCACCGAATATCCGTTCCAGGTAGGCGAAGGGTCTTCGGGAAACTTGCGTCCGTCGGTGAAGATCTGGCGGAAGGTGGTTTCCACCTCGTAGAGCATGATGACTTCGCGCGGGGTCTGAATGATTTTGAACGGCTCAGGCAGCAGGTCGCCGTGCGGCACGCCATCGGGCAAGCAGTTCAGGCCGGGCGCGCCGCCGGAGGCGTTCACCTGCGCGTTCTTGCGCAGGATCTCCATGCCCAACGGCGTGAGCGGCGCCTCATTGGGCTTGAAATCCGAGAGGATGTCGCGGAAATATTTCGAATTGGGAGATTCACCCAGGCCGTACAATCCCGGGCCACGCGGCTCGGCCTGCACCTGCCAGATTCCCGAAAGGTCGGGCTTGCCGTTGAGGCGCGGCACAGGGCCGGTCAGATTCACTTTGCCGTCGGGCGTGCGCGGCGCCCCCGCCATGGGCTGGTTCAGCCACTGGGCTGAGGCGCAGCCGCAAGCCGCCAAAAGAGCCAACCCTATCCGGATCCGATAACCCATACCTCATTGATTAGAGCACGAGCGGCCAGGCATCGGCAGTTCCGGCCGCCCCCACCACATGCTAATCGCCGGTCCGAAATCCTTGTGCCGTTTGCCCGATGGCCTTCCGAAGAGCCGCCGCCTCCTTCGGCCGCCTAGGGCTTTCGAGCAGGCGCGCTTCGTTTCCGAGTGCTTGCTGGAGGCGCGAATCGCCCGGCGCAAGTTTGTGTTCGAGTGCGGACAACGACGCTGGGGTTGTCCCCTGGGCTGAGACAAACGGTTAAGACACTGTTGGCCGTTCTCTGAAATTTCATTGTGCCCGATCCCGGAACGGTTTTAGGATGGGCTTGCCGGCAAAGCGGAGGCAGG
>Ga0070737_10000414_pt1 | contig 94542 bp, 76 predicted proteins | sample Coa_R1_10_FD_66438 | JGI IMG/M metagenome (GOLD analysis project Ga0070737, IMG submission 66438) | Surface soil microbial communities from Centralia Pennsylvania, which are recovering from an underground coalmine fire - Coalmine... | ecosystem: Environmental > Terrestrial > Soil > Unclassified...
GACCGCAACTACCAGCCGACCGGACGGACACCCGGACCCCCGCCCGGAACACCCCGCAAACGCAGAAACCCCGAACCCTGATCAAGGGTTCGGGTGTCCTCGATGTCCCGAGACAGGACACCAGTGGGCGAGGAGGGATTTGAACCCTCACGTCCTCGCGGACACACGGACCTGAACCGTGCGCGTCTGCCGTTCCGCCACCCGCCCTGAGGTCCCCGGGCAGGCCCGGGGCAAGGCTGTCAGGTTAGCACGTCCGCAAGCAGCCCCGCTCCGCCGATACCATCAGATGCGAACAGGGGAGAGGAGGTACCCGGTGGGAGTCCTGCAGCGCTTCGAGCATCGGCTCGAGGGCATGGTGGAGGGTGCCTTCGCGCGCGCGTTCAAGTCCGATCTGCAACCGGTTGAGGTTGCCAGCGCTGTGCAGCGCGAGATGGATGACCGGGCGGCGATCGTGGCGCAGGGGCGGACGCTGGTGCCGAACGATTTCGTCATCGAGCTGGCTGAGTCCGATTTTGACCGGCTCGGTGTTTACGCCGACAGCCTCGGCATCGAGCTCGCGACCCTGGCGAGGGAGCACGCCAGGGAACAGGGCTACTCCTTTGTCGGCCCGGTCCGGATGCGGTTCGAGCCGGCGGGCGACCTGACCACGGGCACGTTCCGGATCAGGTCAGGGGTGATCCGCGGCACCACGGTCGAGGACGGCGAGATCAGGCGGCCGGCCAGCGACCTGCCGCATCCGCCTGGCGGATTCCCCGGGTCGCCCAGGCTGCTGGTGTCCGGCCCGGATCCCCAGTCGGGTGGTACCACTCAGCGGACCTTCGAGCTCACCGCTCCGCTGACCATCCTCGGCCGGGGCACCGACTGCGACCTGCGGCTCGTGGACCCGGGTGTTTCCCGGCACCATGCCGAGCTACGGGTGGAAGACGGCGAGATCGTGCTGGTTGACCTTGGATCCACCAACGGCACCTTCGTCAACGGCCAGCCGGTCCGGCGCGTCTCACTGACTGACGGCACCCGCGTCACTCTTGGCCGAACAACTCTCGTATTCCGCAGGGACGGCATTTACTGATACTGCACGCAGCTGAACCCACCGCCACCTGCCGCATCCGCAGCGGCCAGCCCGGTCGGCCCGGCCGGCCCGGCCGGCCGCCAGCGGACAGCCAGTAACCTGGCGGTGCCACCCGAGGACTCATGACCCGATGAACGCGCTCACCCTCACTCTCGTCAGGCTGGCGTTCCTGGCGGTGCTGTGGCTGTTCGTGATAGCAGCGGTGGGTGTCGTGCGCACGGACCTGTTCGGCTCGGCAGGGCCGTCTCGCCGGCAGGCCCGCAGGCAGCGGGCGGCCCGCGGGGCCGCGCCGCGCACCGCACGGCAGGCGCGGCCGGGCAGGCAGGCCAGGCCTGCCCGCCCGGTCCGGTCCGGCGCCCATCACCTGCTCGTCACCTCGGGGGCGCTGGCGGGCACCAGCCTCGGCCTGACCGACCAGCAGATTACGATCGGCCGGGCCAATGACGCCACGCTGGTGCTGAACGATGACTACGCTTCGACCCGACATGCCCGGCTCTTCCCGCAGGACGGTCAGTGGATAGTCGAGGACCTCGGCTCGACGAACGGGACCTACCTCGACCGGCAGCGGGTGACCGAGCCCACGCCGGTGCCGGTCGGCGTGCCGATCCGCATCGGGAAGACCGTTCTGGAACTGCGCAGATGACACTTGCACTCCGCTATGCGGTCCGTTCCGACGTCGGCCTCCTGCGCGAGGGCAACGAGGACTCGGCGTACGCCGGGCCGCACCTGCTCGCAATAGCCGACGGCATGGGCGGGCATGCGGCTGGCGAGGTCGCCAGCGCGGTCGCGATATCCGCCATTGCCGGACTCGACGATGCCGCGGCGCGGGGGACGACCGGTGACCCGCTTGAGGCGCTAGTCGCAGCGGTCGCATCGGCCAGTGCCACGCTGCACCAGATGAGCATCGCCGACCGCTCGGTTGAGGGAATGGGCACCACCCTGACCGCGATGCTCTGGACTGGCCGCAGCTTCGCCGTCTGCCATATCGGGGACTCGCGGGCGTACCTGCTCCGTGACGGGGAGCTCAGCCAGATCACCCGCGACCATACGCTGGTCCAGACTCTCGTTGACGACGGTCAGCTGACGCCGGCCCAGGCGGCCAGCCATCCGAAGCGGTCACTGGTCATGCGCGCGCTGCAGGGCGGATCGGACGCCGATCCCGACCTGTCGATCAGGGAAGCCCGGCCGGGGGACCGGTACCTGCTCTGCTCCGACGGCCTGTCCGACGTGGTCGGCGAGGAGACGCTGCACCAGACGCTGGCCTCGATCGCCGACCGCGAGCAGGCCGTGCGGCAGCTCGTCACGCTCGCCAACAGCGGCGGCGGCCCGGACAACATCACCTGCATCGTCGCCGACGTCGTCGACGTCACCGCGAATCCCGGGCCGGACCAGCGGCCAGTGCTGGCGGGAGCGGCCTCCGGCAGCGACGGCCCGCCGGTGCTCTACGGCGACAGCCCGGCCACCCGGGCTCACCGCCTGCTGACGCGAGGAACTGCCGGGTACGGGCCGGCGCCGGCCGGGCCCGGCGGCGGCTACCAGACCGGGGTTCCGCGCGATGGCCGCGGCGTCTCCGACGGAGCCAGGACGGCGGCAGGCGGGCGGGCGCGGCCGGCGGACGGCTTCCAGGACGACGACGAGGCCGACGAGCAGCCGGCCCGGCGCCGCTGGCCGGTGGTCACCTCGATTCTGGTGGTCCTGGTCCTCATGATCATTGGCGGAGGCTACGCCGCCTGGCGGTACACGCAGAGCCAGTACTACGTCGGCACCGACGGTCAGCAGGTGGTGATCTACCGCGGCATCAACGAACGGGTGGCCGGCTTCAGCCTGTCCAGCGTGTACCAGCGGACCGGGATCCCGATGTCACACGTTCCGGCCGCGGACGCCGACGCCGTCCGGTCCACGACCACTCCCGGCAGCCTGGCAACCGCGCAGCGGGTGGTGCGGAACATCCGGCATGCGTACATGTGCCAGCAGGCCTACAACGCACAGCAGGCCTGGCGGGTGCAGGTCAGCAAGCTCAAGCCGAAGAAGGTCACGGTCATCGTGCACGGCAGGAAGCGGACCCGCATCATCCAGCCGAAGAAGCCGCCCGAGCCCTCCATCCCGGCTAGCTGCCCGCCGCAGGAGGCATCGGGATGACCGCCGTACCATCGCCTCCCGCTCAGCCACCGGCAGCCGCGCCGGCCCGGGCAGCGGGCCTGTCCCGGGCGGTGCCAATGCCCCGCGGCAGGCGGCCGACCGAGTTGCTGATGCTGGTGTTCGCCATCGGCGTGGTGCTGTTCGCCTACGCCAGCGTGGGCCTCGGCCTGAACGGGAAGGTGCCGTCCAGCCTGCCGGAGTACGGGCTGGGCTTCGCGGTCATCGTCCTGCTGGCGCACCTTGCCGTGCGCAGGCTCGTGCCCTGGGCCGACCCGCTGCTGCTGCCGCTGGCCGCGCTGATGAACGGCCTGGGCATCGTGATGATCTACCGGCTGCAGGAGGTCGGGCGAAACGGCAACGCGGGCTCGCTGTCGGTGCCGCTCTCGGCCTCTGCCACGTTCATCCAGCTTGTCTACACGGGGCTCGGCGTGGCCGCGTTCATCGCCGTGCTGCTGGTCGTCAGGGAGCCGCGGCTGCTGCAGCGCTATACCTACACCGCCGGGGTGGTCGGGCTGGTGCTGCTCGCCCTGCCCGCGCTGCTGCCCGCGCATATCAGCGAGGTGGCCGGCACGGGGGCGAGGATCCAGGTGGCGTTCGGCGGGTTCAGCTTCCAGCCCGAGGAGCTGGCAAAGCTTGCCCTTGCGGTGTTCTTCGCCGGCTACCTGGTAACCAAGCGCGACGTCCTGGCCCTTGCAGGCCGCCGGGTGCTCGGCATTGACCTGCCGCGGGCCCGGGATCTCGGCCCGGTGCTGATCGCCTGGGCCGCCAGCCTGCTGATCCTGATATTCGAGGACGACATCGGCACCTCGGCGCTGTTCTTCGGCGTGTTCGTGGCGATGCTGTACATCGCCACCCAGCGCACATCCTGGCTGCTGATCGGGTTCTTCCTGTTCCTCGGCGGCTCCTACGCGATCAGCCTGATGTCCTCGCACGTCGGCGAGCGGATCACCTGCTGGCTGCACCCGTTCGTCGGGAGCAATCCGTCGAATGCCTGCTACCAGCCCGTGCAGGGTCTCGAAGGGATGGGAGTCGGCGGCATCCTGGGCACCGGGCTCGGCCACGGCCAGCCGTTCTGGACCCCGCTGGTGCAGAACGACTTCATCGTCACCGCCTTCGGCGAGGAACTCGGGCTGACCGGCCTGATGGCGCTGATCCTCGTCTACGGACTGATGGTGCAGCGCGGCATGCGGGCCGCCGTGTCGGTGAAGGACCCGTTCTCGAAGCTGCTCGCCGGCGGGCTGGCGTTCATGCTGGCCCTGCAGGTGTTCGTGATCGTGGGCGGCGTAACCGGGCTGATCCCGCTGACCGGGATCACCACCCCGTTCCTGTCGCAGGGCGGCTCGTCGCTGATATCAAGCTGGATGGCCATCGCGCTGCTGCTGCGGATCAGTGACGCGGCGCGCCGGCCGGCGCCGCAGCCGATCCAGGACGAGGGGATGACCCAGGTGGTACGGGCAGCCGGGGCAGGCGAGGGGGCAGGATGAACCGCGCGCTCTTCCGGCTGTCCCTGGCCTGCATGGTCATGTTCGTGCTGCTGCTGCTCAACATCAACTACGTGCAGGCCTTCGAGACCAGCAAGCTAGCCGGTGAACCCGGCAATGTCCGCACCTTCTACCAGCAGTTCGAGTTCCAGCGCGGCTCGATCGTCGCGGCCGGCGGCGGCCAGGACGTCACCATCGCCGAGTCGCTGCCAGACAAGGGCAGCAGCGGCATGTACCACAGGTACTACCCCTACGGGGCGGTATACGCGCCGGTGACCGGGTATGCCTCGATGTTCGGCAAGACCGGTATCGAGGGCGCCGAGGACAAGTACCTGTCCGGGACCGCCCCCGGCCTTGCCGTGCACAACCTGATCGGGCTGCTGACCGGGAAGGCCAAGCAGGGCGCCAAGGTGTTCCTGACCATCAGCCCCAGGGCGCAGCAGGCCGCCTACCGTGCGCTGGCCGCCGAGTACAGCAGCGGAACCGGCGGCCATTCGGGTGCCGCGGTGGCAATCGACCCGTCGACCGGCGCGATCCTGGCGATGGCGTCGTACCCGTCGTTCAACCCGAATCTCTACGCCACCCTGAACGGCAGGAGGCTCGACCGGATCGACCGGCGCCTGCGGCATGACCCCAGCCAGCCGCTTCTGAACCGGGCCATCGAGGAAACCTACCCGCCGGGCTCCACCTTCAAGATCGTTACCGCATCGGCGGCGTTCTCAACCGGTAAGGTGGCCAGCCCGGATACCACGTTCCCGGCGCCGCAGCCGCTGCGGCTGCCAAATGGCAACTTCCTGAACAACGACGCCGGCGAGACCTGCGGTGACGGTCACCCGCCGCTCTGGTTCGCGTTCGCGATGTCCTGCAACACCGCCTACGGCGGCCTCGGGATCAAGGTCGGCGGGCCGACGCTGCGCAGCTACGCGGACAGGTTCGGGTTCAACAACCCCAGCCTGACCACCCCGCTGGCCGTGGCACCGAGCGTCTTCCCGCATATCACTGACCCGTCGCTGACCGCGCTGTCATCAATCGGGCAGTACGACGATCAGGTAACGCCGCTGCAGGAGGCGATGCTCGCGGCAACCGTGGCCAACGGCGGCACGCTGATGAGGCCCTACCTCGTCCAGCAGGTGCAGGCTCCCGATCTCTCCACGGTGTCCTCGGCGCACCCGTCCGTGCTGTCCCGCCCGATCAGCGCGAGGGTGGCCGGCTACCTGACGACGATGATGACCGACGTCACTCACAACCCGGCCGGCACGGCGTACGCCACCGCCGGGCCGCAGGCCACCGGGCTCGACATCGCAGGCAAGACGGGAACCGCCGAGACCGGAAGCTCCGTGGGCCTCGACGATGCGGTCTTCACCTGCTTCGCGCCCGCCAGCAACCCGAAGATTGCGGTTGGCGTCATCATCAAGGGCGGCGGCTTCGGCGCCGATGCCGCAGCGCCGATCGCCGTTCAGATCATCAAGGCTTATCTGGGGGTAAGGTGACGACCCGGTGCCAGCCGGCAGCAAGGAGGACGACGCCGGTACCCCCGGCTGCCCGCAGCCATGGTGCGACGACCCGGCAGGACGGTAACTGACGTGCGAGACATCACCCAGCCACGGCTGCTCGGCGGCCGCTATGAACTCGACGGGGTCGTCGGGCGGGGCGGCATGGCCGAGGTCTACCGTGCCCGCGACATCCGCCTGGACCGAGTCGTCGCCGTCAAGACGCTCCGCGAGGACCTGGCCCGTGACCAGACCTTCCAGGCCAGGTTCCGGCGCGAGGCGCAGTCGGCGGCCTCGCTGAACCATCCGTCGATCGTGGCGGTGTACGACACCGGCGAGGACATGTCCGGCCAGGTGCCGGTCCCCTACATCGTGATGGAGTACGTCGACGGCCGGACGCTGCGCGACCTGCTCCGCGATGACCGGCGGCTGCTGCCGGAGCGCGCACTGGAGATCGCGGACGGCGTCCTGCGGGCGCTGGACTACAGCCACCGCGGCGGTATCGTGCACCGCGACATCAAGCCCGGCAACGTGATGCTGACCCGCAGCGGCCAGGTCAAGGTGATGGACTTCGGCATCGCCAGGGCGGTCAGCGACGCGCAGGCGACGATGACGCAGACCGCTCAGGTCATCGGCACCGCCCAGTACCTGTCACCGGAGCAGGCGCGGGGCGAGCGCGTGGATGCGCGCAGCGACCTGTACTCGACGGGCTGCCTGCTGTACGAGCTGTTCACCGGACGGCCGCCGTTCACCGGCGACTCCCCGGTCGCGATCGCCTACCAGCACGTGCGGGAGAACCCGGTCCCGCCGACCCGGCTGGACCCGGAACTGCCCGCATGGGCGGACTCCATCGTGCTGAAGGCCATGGCCAAGGACCCGGCCGACCGGTACCAGTCAGCCGGAGAGATGCGCAGCGACATCCAGCGAGCGCTGTCCGGGATGCCGGTCGCCGCGCCGATGCGGCCGGAGAACTACCAGGGCACCCGCCGGATGGGCCCGGCCACCCAGCTAGCCGGGCCGACCGCGGCGATCCCGCCGTACCAGTACGGGCCCGAGGAGCAGCCGCCGGCCGACCGCGAGACAGGCCGCCGCAAGGTCTGGCCGTGGGTGGTGACCGGCCTGGTGATCGTTGCCCTGATCGTGCTCGGCCTGCTGGGCCTGCGCTACATCATGGGAAACGGCTCCCAGTACTCGGTCCCGAACGTGGTCGGCATGCCGCTGAGCGCCGCCGAGCAGCAGATCCACAAGAACCACCTGACGTTCCGGGTGGTCAGGCAGCTATCCGCCAGCACGGCCAAGGGTCACGTCATCACCACGAGACCGCCGGCCGGGTCGAGCGAGCCGAAGGGCACGCAGGTGATCCTGGTGGTGTCCAGCGGTAAGCCGAAGCCGAAGACCGTCTCCGTGCCAAACGTCTTTGGCGAGCAGGCGTCGACCGCCGAGTCGGCGCTGGCGGGCAGCCCCTATTTCTTCCAGGTGCGGGAGCGGGCCGACCCGAGTTCCACCGCGCCGGCGGGCACGGTGGTGCGGCAGCGGCCGTCGCCCGGGTCAGCCGTGCAGCCGCACAGCACGGTCACGATCTACGTGTCCGGCGGCGGGGTCTCGGTCCCGTCGGTCATCCATGACACGCCTGTGACGGCCGAGCAGATCCTGCAGAGTGCCGGCCTGAGCTGGTCTCTCAAGATCATCCAGGGACCGTCGGGCTGGCCGGTGAACACGGTCTTCCAGCAGTTCCCCTCGCCGTCGGCGACCGTACCCAAGGGCTCCACCGTGACGCTGTATGTCGCCGCCGCCCCGTCCCCGTCTCCGACGCCGACCCCGACGCCGACCACGCCATCGCCGACATCCTCGCCATAGCGGCCCGCGATGCCGACGCAGGGGCACAGGGCGCGGCGCGGCCCGCCGGCAGGCGGGTCCGGCGCAGCCCGCCAGCGTGCAGGCAGGCTCAAGCAAGCGGGAGGGCTCGCACCGCTCGGGGGCAACGACGCGAGCCCTCACCCTGCTACTCGCGCCGACCGGTCCCGGCGTTACGGCCACCCCGCACGGCCGCGGGAGCCACTACCCTAGAGGCCAGAGCAACAGGAGACGAGAGTGCCGAAATCCCGGGTGAGAAGCAAGGCGGTCTACACCCCGCCGCGAAGGACAGCGAAGTCCAAGGTGAGCCCGCGCTGGCTGGCCCCCACGATGGTCGGCCTCCTGGTGGTGGGGCTCGCCTGGATTGCCATGTTCTACGTCACCGGCGGATTGCTGCCGGTCCAGGCGCTCGGCGACTGGAACCTGCCGATTGGCTTCGCCTTCATCATCGGCGGCGTGGTCCTGTCCACGAAGTGGCACTGAGCGGCAGTGGCACTGAGCCGCGCGCGGAGGCGCTAGCCGCCGGCTATAGCTGGACCGAGCCGACGAGCTGATGATCCCTGATCACGACTCCCAGGACCAGCAGCGCCACCATCGCCGCAGTTGCAGCAACCTGGAGGACGGTCCGGCTGGGCCGGGGGGCATAGACATAAGCCGCGGTCAGGAGCCCTCCCGCGATCAGGCCGCCGACGTGTGCCTGCCAGGCGATCCCCGCCCATAGGAAGCTGATGCCGAGGTTCAGCACGATCAGCATGATCACCTGGCGGGAGTCGACGCGCAGCCGCCGTGACATCACGAACCAGGCACCGAACAGCCCGAAGATCGCGCCAGAGGCGCCGAGCGCGCCCGAGAACGGTGACTGCAGCAGGTAGAACAGCACCGAGCCGCCGAGCGCGCTGACCAGGTAGACCGTGAGGTAGCGGACCCTGCCCAGGACCTGCTCCAGCGCCGGTCCCACCACGATGAGCGCCCACATGTTGAAGATGATGTGCAGCGGGCCGATCCCGCTGCCCAGCGGCTCGTGCAGAAACGCGCTGGTGAGCAGCCGGTAGACCTGTCCGTGCGCGACGTAGTAGCCGGCCAGCAGCCAGTCGTTGACGAGCGGCGCATACGCAATCTCAACGATGTAGAAGCCGACGTTGAGGGCGACAAGGGTCCAGGTGACCACCGCGCCCCTGGCCACGCCGCCGCCGAACATCCCCCTGGGTGCCCGGACTCCCCGGTTGCCCTCCCGGATGCACTCCACGCACTGCTGGCCGACCGCGGCCGAGCGGAGGCAGTCCGGACAGGCCGGGCGTCCGCAGCGGACGCAGGACACGTAGGTTTCCCGGCCAGGGTGCCGGTAGCAGGTCGGGACCGTCTCCGGCGCGGTGCTGGCCTCCGGTCCCGGGGGGATGGCCATGATCTACCCCGCCTGGCCCGCCTGACCGGCATCGCCGCGGCTGATCTCGACAGACTCCAGCACCACGTCCTGCACCGGCCGGTCATTCCGGCCGGTCGGCACCTGGCTGATCGCGTCCACGACCTCGGATCCCTGGATGACCTCACCGAAGATCGTGTGCAGGCGGTTCAGGTGCGGCGTCGGCGCGACCGTGATGAAGAACTGAGATCCGTTCGTGCCCGGGCCGGCGTTGGCCATGGCGAGCAGATACGGGCGGTTGAACGCCAGCTCCGGATGGAACTCGTCAGCGAACTGGTATCCGGGCCCGCCGGTGCCGGTGCCGAGCCGGTCGCCGCCCTGGATCATGAACCCGGGGATCACCCGGTGGAATATCGTCCCGTCGTAGAACCTGCCGCTGCCCGGCCTGCCGGTGCGCGGGTCGGTCCACTCCCGGGTGCCCTCAGCCAGCTCGGTGAAGTTCCGGACCGTCTTCGGCGCATGGTCGGGGAGCAGCCGCACGACCACCGTCCCCTGGTTCGTCCGCAGCGTCGCGGCGAGAGTGTTCGTCATGGAAACCAATACTTGCACGACGTCGGCGCTCGATTTCAAGCGCTCCGATTTAGCCTACTCAGCGGATGACCTGCTGAGACCAGACTGGTCGCCCATGATCACCATGTGCGCTGGCACATGGACTACGCTGGGCATCCCGTCATGAGCTCGTTGATCACCGGCGCTCCCTGGCCCTTGATCGTTAGGGACTGTCACACCAGGCAGATAACTTGCGCTTATGGCCAACGAAGAGCCGCAGCCGGGGCTCACAAGGCAGGGTCACCGGAGATGTGACACGCCCGGTCAGGCGTTAGCGATGTCCGTGCCCCTTTCTCCGGCGGGTGAGAGGCTGAGCCCGTGAACCCGGCTGCCATCGACTTGTTCTGCGGTGCCGGCGGCGCTTCGCTCGGGCTAGTCCAGGCTGGCTGTGACCTGCGGCTAGCAACCGATGCGAATCCCGTTTTCGGGCTGACGCACGAGGCGAACCTGCCGGGCGAGTTCCTGGCTGCCGATCTTCGCACCGTGGACGCGGAGAAGGTAATGAACGCGGCAGCAGCGGGGCCTGGCGAGCTGGACATCATGTTCGCTGGCCCGCCGTGCCAGGGGTTCTCGATTATCGGCTCGCGGGTGGCATGGGACTCTCGAAACAACTTGTACCGCGAGGTGCTCCGGCTAGCGGCCGCGCTGCGGCCTCGATGCGTGGTTATCGAGAACGTGCCGGGTCTGCTCACCCTGGCCGGGGGTGCCTACCTGCACGAGATTCTCGAAGGACTGGCAGGCGTCGGCTACGAGGCCGCGTGCGCGGAACTGCTCGCCGCCCAATATGGCACTCCGCAGATGCGCTGGCGGCTGATCATCATCGGTTGGCGCAGCGACCTAGGAATCCCTGCCGGGTACGGGTTTCCAGCCCCCACGGCCGGAACAGGACAGATCGGTGACCTAGTTCCGAACTGTACGATACCGCCTTGGCAACTAGAAGGCTTCACCACTACAGCTGACGCGATCTCCGATCTGCCTCCGGTTGCGGCGGGGGAAGAGGAAGCGCGGTACGTCGGCCCGCCAACGGGGCCGTACCAGCAGGTGATGCGTGTCGGCCTCGACGGAGAACTGGCCAACCACTACGCTGCACGGCTCTCCCCTGCCAACCTTGCGCGGCTGGCGCTGATCAAGCCCGGCCAGGACTGGCGCGACCTGCCGCGGGACATGCTCCCGGCTGGCATGCAGCGAGCCCTGCGCAAGGACCACACCAGAAGGTACCGGCGTATGACTTGGGACGGGATCCCGCGCGCAGTGATCACGCGCTTCCGTGACCCCAAGTCAGGCGAGTACATCCATCCGGAGCAAGACCGGACTATCACCATTCGCGAGGCAGCCAGACTTCAGGGGTTCCCCGACAGGTTCGTGTTCCACGGCGACAGGTCGAGTCAGTACGAGCAGGTCGGAAACGCTGTGCCGGTCCAGCTAGCGGAAGCCATCGCCGCAGAGGTCCGGCGCTGCCTTGACGGCCGACCAGGCCCACGGCTCCGATCGCCGTTCCGGCGACGGCCGGTTGCGTTTCTTGATACACATGGACAGCTCATAGCTGGACTGCCCGGTCTATCTGGATTAGTGAACATAAGAAGGGCGGAACTTGAGGCCCAACAAGCAGGCTGCCCAGAAGCCAGCAGCGGTAATCGCCGCCACGCGTCCGCACATCGCCGAATGGTTTGGGCACAGGATCTTCCCTGATGTGTCCGCTGAAGCAGGGATGAGTGATCAGCGGGCTGGCAACTGTCCTTTCCTGACGGAAGCGCTCAAAACGACGACGGCGTGCGTGAAGGCACCGAACTCGCGTGGAGTCTGCACCATCAGCGCGACCAGCAATGGGCCACGCCAGGACTGGCTGGTCTGCCCGTATCGGGCACTGGACGACCGGTTGCTTGCTGACATCACGCGGCGCCTTTACAGCATGCCCGCACTCGACCCGGTCTTGATCCGGCCGGTCGTTGCACTCGGAGATGAGTCATCTCGATCCGAGATCCTCGCAGCTGTCGGCGGTCAACGCAGGGTGTTCGTCTACTTTCAGGACAAGCTGGGTGGCGAGATCGGGTTGTCCGGGACTGCCGCCTCGCCCGAGTTGTCATTCGACATCACCGTGGTGGAGCTGCTCCCAGCTGTTGCTACTGCCAGAACCATGAGCCCTTGCGATCGGGCAGTCAGAGCTGGAAAGTACGGGGTGATCGAACTGCAGACCATGGACTTCCACGGCACCTACAAGAATGCTGTAGCAGCACTCACCAGCGCGCTTGATCTGCACGGTAACCGATTCGCGCAAGTTCTCGCAGACAACCCCGAGTGGGCCGGCCGTGGGATCGAGGGTCCCAACATTGCGAACGTCTTCAAGCGGACGTTCTACCAGATCGCATTCAAGTTCCAGGTGACCAAGCGCGAGGAGTCCGTTGGCTGCGCGCTGGCTCTTCCCCAGCCTGTCTGGGACTCGTGGCAGCCATTCCTGGGGGCACCCGATCTCCATGAGCAGGCCGACGGGACCTTCCGGTTGCTCGATGATCAGGAAGCCAGGCCGCTCGACTGGATCTACGTCTTCGACGTCGACACAGCGCCTGGCCCGAGCGGCAGGCCTGCACCGCTCCGCGTCAGCCTCGTCATCGGTACCGATGCGGGGACGCTGAGCCGGGCGGTATTCGAGGTAGCACCGGCGAGAGCCGTTGGCCGCGGGGGCAACACCGATCCGGTGGTAGAGAGCATCGCTCGTCGCCTCAGCCGCTACCTGCCTGGTATCGGCTAGGTAAACGGGCAAGGCTGCTGCTCACTGAGCCTGGCCTAGCCCCTTTGCACGCAGTCCTCGGCAGCTGGCCGGAACGCAACCGGGCAGCGGCCGGGCTGACGGTTGAGCGCCACGGACGGGGGAAGTGTGTGAGGCGGAGGAACCCAACGGGGAGGTTCACGTGTCCGTCATGACCAAGGATCACAGCGGCAACGGCAGGGCCCGGCTGTCACCCGAGCAGGCCAGGCAGATGGCGGCCGCCATCAGCCCGAAGGCCAGGCAAGCGGGCGAGAGCGTGCGGCAGGGCGCGCATGGCGCGATGGAGTGGTCACGCCCGCGGGTGATCGCCGTCCGGGAGTGGGCCGCGCCTCAGCTGCAGCATGCAGGCGAGCTTGTCCGGGACGAGCTTGCGCCGCGCGCTTCCGGCCTGCTGTTCTCCGCGGCACACAAGGTCGAGGTTCCGCGCAAGACCCGGCGGTGGCCGAAGCTGGTCGCCGGAATGGCGACGCTCGCCGCGGCCGCGAGCGTGGCCGCCCTTGCCCTGCGCCGGCGGCCGGGCACGCTGCTGCATCTGGCGCCCAAGCCCGCTAGCGACGCCGGGAACGGCGAGGCAGAGGGGCAGCCGGGCGGCAACGGACAGGCTCCCGGCGACGGTCAGGCCGCGCCAGGAGATACCAGCCCGGACACCGCCTCCTGACGGGCCGCTGCCCGCTCGCCCGGAAGTGCCTGCCTGCCGGGCACGGGCGGGCATGATGGTCATATGGCAGACGACACCGGGGCGGCCGGCCGGGCCACGTCGGACGTCGCCAGTGACCTGGGTGCCCGCAACCGGGCCGGGTCGGCGCAGAGTGCCCGCGAGAAGGGATGGCTGTAGACCGTGCTGCTCGCTGAGGTCGCGGCGGTCTCGGCGAGCGTCGCGAGCACGCCGGCGCGCAGCGCCAAGATCGCCGCGATCGCGGGCCTGCTGGGGCAGGCCGGCCCGGACGACGTCCCGGCCGCCGTCGCATTCCTGTCCGGGGAGCTGCTGCAGCGCCAGATCGGCGTCGGCTACGCGGCGCTCACCGGCCTGCTCGGGACCGCGGAGGACGGGGGCGAGCCGCCGCCCCGGCCCACGCTCACGCTGGCTGACACCGACGCCGCCTTCCGGGCCATCGGCCAGGTAGCCGGGCAGGGCTCGGCGGCGGCCCGCCGGGCGCTGCTGGACCGGCTCTGGCGGCGGGCCACCGAGGACGAGCGGGAGTTCCTGGTCCGGCTGCTCTCCGGGGACCTGCGGCAGGGTGCGCTGGAAGGGGTGATGACCGAGGCGGTCGCGAAGGCTGCCGGAGTACCTCCCGCCGAGGTGCGGCGCGCCCATCAGCTTGCCGGCTTCCTGCCGGTCGTGGCCCGGGCCGCGCTGGGCAGCGGCGTTGCCGGCTCGTCAGCCTCCGCCAGCCCGGACGCGGCGCTGGCCGCCCTGCGGGCCATAACGCTTCAGGTCGGCCGGCCGGTCCGGCCCATGCTGGCCGCCTCCGCGCCGAGCGTTCAGGCCGCTCTCGGCAAGGTGAGCCCGGCAGCACTGGAATGGAAGATCGACGGGATCAGGATCCAGATCCACAAGGACGGCGACGACGTCGCGGTCTACACCCGGACCCTGGAGGACATCACGCAGCGAGTCCCGGAGATAGCGGCGCTGGCCCGGTCGCTGCGCGCCGGCCGCGCGGTCGTGGACGGAGAGGCCGTGGCGCTGCGCCCGGACGGCCGGCCGCACCCGTTCCAGGTCACCTCGGCGCGCACGGCCAGCCAGGCCGACGTCGCGGCGGCGGCGGAGGGCACCCCGCTGGATGCGTTCTTCTTCGATATCGTCCATCTCGACGGGACCGATCTCATCGAGGCCCCGGGCAGCGCCCGGTTCGCGCGGCTGGCCGAGGTCGTCCCGGACGGATCGCTGATCCCGCGCATCGTCACCAGCGACGTCCGGACCGCAGAGGAGTTCTTTGCCGACGCGGTGCGGCGCGGCCACGAGGGCGTCGTGGTGAAGTCGCTGGAAGGCCCGTACCGGGCCGGGCGGCGCGGCGCAGACTGGATCAAGGTCAAGCCCCGGCATACGCTCGACCTCGTGGTCCTGGCCGCCGAGTGGGGGCATGGCCGGCGCCGCGGCTGGCTGTCCAACCTGCACCTTGGTGCCCGGGACCCGGCCGATCCGGACGGCGGCTTCGTGATGCTCGGCAAGACCTTCAAGGGGCTGACCGACCGGATGCTGGAGTGGCAGACCGCCCGGCTGCTGGCGCTGGCCGACCCGCCCGCCGATCCTGCCGTCCGCCGTGAGCACGGGGTGGTGCGCGTCCGCCCGGAACTGGTCGCGGAGATCGCCTTCGACGGCGTGCAGGCGAGCCGCCGCTACCCCGGCGGGCTGGCGCTCCGCTTCGCCCGCGTGCTGCGCTACCGGGAGGACAAGACGGCTGCCGACGCGGACACCATCGATACGGTCCGGGCCCTGTGGCCTGCGGAACCGGTCAGCGACCCCGGTTCAGAACGCGGCGAGGCCGGCTAGCCGCACGGCAGCGCCGGCCCGGCAAGCCCGCCATCCAGCAGCCAGAGCGCCAGCCGCCTGGTGCTCTCGTACATGTCCAGGCCACCGAGGTCCGCCGCGCCATGCCAGCTCAGCGGATGCCCGGCGGCACCTGTGTGGCGTGACCGGGCCACCGCGACGTAGAGGTGGTCGACGTGGACGTGCGGCTCGGCCAGATGGTTGTCGGGCGGGACGCCCCGGTACTCCGCGATCCACCACGGCCCCGGTTCCGCCTCCGCCCCGGGCACCGCCGCCGCGTCACGAACGGTCCCGGCCTGCCAGGCGTCCGCGCCGGGCAGGCTGGCCGGACGGGCCAGCAGCCGGGCGGCCAGCCCCGTCTCCTCCGCCACCTCGCGCAGCGCGGCCCGGGCGGGCGTTTCTCCCGGCTCGACGTGCCCGCCCGGCAGCATGAGCTTGCCGTGCCGCGGATGCAGGATCAGGGCGATCTGCCATCCGCCGGCCCTCGTGCTGTCCGGCCCGGCACCATGCCGTGGCCCGGCGCCGCCCGTGCTGAGCTCGAGGCCGGCCTTCCGGAAGACGAACGTGCTGGCCGTGGCGTGCTCGATGGTCACCCAAGAAGCCTGGACCGCCCTGCCCGCAGTCCGCAGCAGATCGTTGCTATCCGCAGCAGATCACCGCTCTCCGCAGGAGATCATCCAGTATCGTCAGGCCGGCACCCGGCCTGGGCCCCCGGCCCCGATGGCCGGGTGGCAGCGGGGACGTCATCATGAGTCATGTCGGCCGGCGTGAGGAGCACCATGCGGACGCTGTGGCGGGACCAGGACGGGGGGTGGCGCACCACGCTGCGCGGACGGCAGGTGCTCGCGGACCCGCGCATCAACAAGGGAACCGCCTTCGACGACACCGAACGCCGCAGCCTGGGCCTGACGGGCCTGATCCCGGCGGCGCACTTCACCCTGGACGACCAGATCGCCCGGGTGTACGCGCAGTACCAGCGGCAGCCTGACGACCTCGCCCGCAACATCACGCTGAACGCCCTGCACGACCGGAACGAGGTGCTGTTCTACAGCGTTCTGACCCGGCACCTCAGCGAGATGCTGCCGATCGTCTACACGCCGACCGTCGGCAAGGCCATCGAGCACTACAGCCATGAGTACCGCAGGCCCCGCGGCATCTACCTGTCCGTCGACCATCCGGACCTGATCGAGGAGTCGCTGCTCGCCGCCGATCTCGGCCCGGATGACGTGGACCTGATCGTCGCGACCGACGCGGGAGCGATACTCGGGATCGGCGACTGGGGCGTCGGCGGGATGTACATCGCCGTGGCCAAGCTCGCGGTCTACACCGCGGCTGGTGGCATCGACCCGAACCGCACCATCCCCGTCATGCTCGATGTCGGCACCGACCGGCAGAGCCTGCTGGACGACCCGCTCTACATCGGCAGCCGCCATCCCCGGGTGCCGACGGCCGAGTACGACGCGTTCGTCGACGAGTTCGTCCGGGTGGCGGGCAAGCTGTTCCCGCTGGCCCTGCTGCACTGGGAGGACCTGGGCGTGAGCAACGCCCGGCGGCTCCTGGAGCGCTACCGCGACCAGCGGCTGACCTTCAACGATGACATCCAGGGCACCGGCGCGGTCAACCTGGCTGCCGTGCTCGCCGCGGTCCGGGCGACCGGCCTGCCGCTGCCGGAGCACCGGATCGTGATCTTCGGGATGGGCACGGCAGGAACCGGAATCGCCGACCAGCTTGCCGCAGCCATGGTGAGCGCCGGCCTGGCGGGCGACGCGGCACGGCGCCGGGTGTGGGGTGTGGACCGGCAGGGCCTGCTCACGCTGGACATGCCGGATCTCAGCGCCGCCCAGCGCCGTTACGCGCGGGATCCTGCCGACGCCGGCTGTCCGCGGGGCGCGGACCTGGCCCAGGTCGTCGCCAGGGTCCATCCCACGGTGCTGATCGGCACGTCGACCCGGGCCGGAGCGTTCACCGAGGCCATCGTCAGGGACATGGCCGCGCATGCCGAGCGTCCCGTGATCCTGCCGATGTCGAATCCCACGGCACTGTCCGAGGCCGAGCCCGCCGACCTGATCACCTGGACAGACGGCCGGGCCCTGGTCGCGACCGGCAGCCCGTTCGGCGATGTGGCCTACCGTGGCACGACCTATGCGATCGGCCAGGCTAACAACGCCCTGATCTTTCCCGGGCTCGGCCTCGGGGTGATCGCCTCCCGCGCCAGCCGGGTGACAGACGGCATGCTCGCCGCCGCCGCCGCTTCCGTCGCGGACATGGTGGACACCTCGGCCCGCGGGGCGCCGCTGCTGCCGCGCATCCGCGACCTGCGCGAGACCTCGGCGGCCGTCGCGGCCGCAGTCGCGCGAGCAGCCGCAGCGGAAGGGGTCGCGGGCGCAGCGCTGGACACCGACGTCCTGGCCCAGGTCCGGGCGCTGATGTGGGAGCCGGCCTACGTCCCGGTCCGGCCGGGCTAGCGCAGCGGCTACAGGCGCGGGTCGACTGGCTCGCTCTCCAGCGCCAGCACGCCGAACACGCACTCGTGCACGCGGTGCAGCGGCTCGGCCGCTACGAACCGCTGCAGCGCCTCGATGCCAAGCGCGAACTCCCGGAGCGCCAGCGACCGCTTACGGCCGAGGCCGCGCGGCAGCAGCCGTTCCAGGTTGCCGGGCAGCGTGTACTCCGGGCCGTAGATCAGCCGCAGGTACTCCGGGCCGCGGCACTTCAGGCCCGGCTGGGCCAGGCCCTTCGGCCCGCGGTGCACGACCCCGGCGGGCTTGGCCACCATGCCCTCACCGCCGGAGCCGGTGAGCTCCTCCCACCAGGTGGTTGCCGCCGCCTCGCTGGCTGGATCGCCCAGGCGGACGAACACCGCCCTCGTCGGCTGCAGCACGGCGCCCCCGGCCTCGCAGAGCCGGCCGAGCACCTCTAGCTGCCAGCGGTGCGGGCGCAGCGCGAGCACCTCCCGCTCGCCGGCCAGCACGTGGAACGGCGCCAGCCGCAGGTCACCCACGGAGCTGACGTCCCAGCAGTAGCGACGGTAGGCGTCAGCGAACCGGCCCGCCAGGACGGCCCGGTCTGCGGAGCGGGCAGCCAGGTCCGCGACGTCCACGCCGCGCCGGACGGCCCGCGCGGCGGCGTCGCTCTCGGCGGCCAGGGTGACCGCAGCAGCGGCGGCAACCGCCGCGTACTGCCCCCGGATGAGCTCGCCGGCCTTCGCCGACCAGGGCAGCAGCTCGCAGTCCAGGGCCAGCCAGTCGGTCCCGAGCTCATCCCAGAGCCCGGCCGCGGTGATCGCGGACTGCACGCGGCTCAGCATCTCGGCGCCGATCTGCTTCTCGCTGAAGAACGATCGCCCGGTCCTGGTGTAGATCACGCCGGGATCGTCAGAGGCGATCCCGAACCGCCGCGCCGCGACCGACTCGTCCCGGCAGGCGATCACGATCGCGCGCGACCCCATGTGCTTCTCCTCGCAGACCAGATCGCCGACCCCGGCAGCGCGGTAGGCCGCGAACACCCCGGCGGGGTGCTCCAGCAGGCCGGACGGCCCGGGCAGGCCGGTCGGGCCAGGCAGGCCGGCCGGGCCAGCCGGGCCAGGCGGGCGGGTCGTCCCCGTCGGCTCGGCTGCGCTTGCCGGCCAGTCCGGCGGCCCCGGCGGCCCGGCGGGAGACATCGTCGGCGGGAGATAGATGAGCCAGCGCGGGTCGACCGCGAACCGGCTCATGACCTCCAGCGCCGCGGCAGCGTTCTCCTCCCGGATCGTGATCGCACGCCCGGTCAGCCGGGTCTCGATGACCCGCCTGCCGAGCACGTCCGATATGTCCAGCCCGGCTTCCGGCCGGGCAGGCTGCGCCGCGCCGGGCGGCCTGGCCGGCTCGTAGTACACCCGGGCAGCGGGCACCGACACCAGTTCGCGCTCCGGGTAGCGCAGCGCGGTCAGCTTCCCGCCGAATACGCATCCGGTGTCGATGCAGATCGTGTTGTTGACCCACTCCGGCTCCGGCACCGGGGTATGCCCGTACACGACCATCGCCCGGCCGCGATAGTCCCGAGCCCACGGGTACCGGACCGGCAGCCCGAACTCGTCCACCTCACCGGTCGTGTCGCCGTACAGCGCGAAGGCCCGGACCGCGGCCGACGCCCGGCCGTGCATCTGCTCCGGCAGCCCGGCGTGCGCGACCACCAGCTTCCCGTCGTCCAGCAGGTAATGCGCGAGCATCCGGTCCAGGAACCCGGCGACCTGGTCACGGAACTCCGCGGGCTCGCCGTCTAGCTGGGCGAGCGTTTCGGCAAGCCCGTGGCTCACCGTGACGTCGCGCCCGCGGAGCGCCTTCAGCAGCCTGGCCTCATGGTTGCCTGCCACGACAAGCGCGGACCCGGCCTCCGTCATGCCCATCGCCAGGCGCAGCACTGCGGGCGTGGCAGGACCCCGGTCGACCAGGTCCCCGACGAAGATCACCCGGCGCCCGGCGGGGTGCGCGGCGGCTGCGCCCCCGGACGCGAGCCGGTAGCCGAGCCGGCCGAGCAGCCTTGTCAGCTCCTCGTAGCAGCCGTGCACGTCGCCGATGATGTCGAACGGGCCGTGCTCGGCCCGCCTGTCGTTCCACAGCGGCTCCCGCTCCACGACCGCGGCTTCAACCTCGGCGGCCGAGCCGAGCACGTAGACACGGTGAAACCCCTCCCGGCGCAGCCCGTGCAGGCCGCGCCTGAGCTGCTCGGCCTGCTGCCTGAGGACATGGGGGGAGAACGCCCGCTCCGGCCGCGCCGCGTTCCGCTCGGCGCACGTCGCCCGAGGCAGGTCGAGCACGATCGCCACCGCCGGTACGTGCTGCGACCTGGCCAGCTCGATCAGCGGCCTGCGGGCGCCAGGCTGCACGCTGGTCGCGTCGATCACGGTCAGCCGCCCGGCCGCCAGCCGCTTGGCCGCGATGTAGTGCAGCACCTCGAACGCATCCCCGGTAGCGGCCTGGTCGTTCTCGTCGTCGCTGACCAGCCCGCGGCAGAAGTCGGAGGAGATGATCTCGGTGCGCCGGAAGTGCCGGGCCGCGAACGTGGACTTGCCCGAGCCGGACACGCCAACCAGCACGACGAGCGACAGGTCGGGGATCGTTACCGTCGTCACCGGCGGAACACCGCCAGCTGGGTGGGGCAGCCAAGGCCCGGCTCCTCCGGCCCGATGCCCGACAGCTCGACCTGGTAGCCGTTCCGCCCGGCGACCCCTCGCGCCCAGCCGGCCAGCTCGTCCCTGGTCCACTCGAAGCGGTGGTCGGCATGCCGGAACTCGCCGGGCGCGAGCCCCTCGAACACCGCGTTGTACTCGGCGTTCGGCGTGGTGAGCACGACGACGCCGGGCCGGGCCCGGCCGAATACCGCGCTCTCTAGGGCGGCCAGCCGCAGCGGGTCCACGTGCTCGATCACCTCGACCAGGGCAGCCAGGTCGAGCCCGCGCAGCCGGTCATCGGCATAGGTGAGCGAGCCGTGCAGCAGCTCGATGCGAGCGCGCTGCCGGGGAGCGAGCTCCTCCAGCCGCAGCCGCCGCGCCGCATCGGAAAGCGCCCCGCAGGAAACGTCAAGCCCGACGATCCGGCGCAGTTCCGGCTGGCCGAGCAGACGGCCGAGCAGACGGCCGGACCCGCAGCCGAGATCGGCCACCGTCTGCGCTCCGCTCTCGGCGATGATCCGCAGCACGGCGTCGATCCGGGCCTCGGCCAGGCTGGCACCGCGCACCGAGTCGGCCGCTGACGCCTCGCCGCGCCGGTCCTCTTCGTCCGGGTCGGCGCCCTCGTCGGCGAACAGCGCGGCCAGCGCGTCACGGCTGAGACGCTGGTCGCGACGCAGGTAGCGACGGAGGATCAGGTCCCGTTGCGGATGCCCGGCGAGCCAGCCAGCGCCGCGCCGCAGCAGCTTGTCCACTTCCGCCGGCCCCACCCAGTAATGCTTGGCGTCATCGAGGACCGGGAGCAGGACATACAGGTGCCCCAGTGCGTCCTGGATCCGCACCTCCCCGGCGAGCCGCACCGAGCAGTACTCGCTTGCGCCCCAGCCCGGATGCGCGGCGTCCAGGGCGACCGGGCTCGCGTCCACGTCGTAGCCGAGCGGCCGGAACAGCAGGCCGACCAGGTCCGCGCCCCCGGGCCCGCCCGGGCCGCCCCGGCCGTCAGGCCCGCCGCGGCAGGGCACCGCCGGCAGCCACATCTCCACGGGGATCGCCCGGCCCGCCAGGTCCGGCCGCTCCTTGCTGCGGCCTGCCAGCGCCGTGCCGAATAGCCGGCCGAGGGCCACCGACATGAACGACGAGGCGGCGTAGGGCCTGTCGTTGACGTACTGGCCGAGCGCGAACCTGGAGGCGGCGGCTGACGACATTGCCCCGGGCTGCCGTCCCTGGCCGGTGACCAGCCTCACCGGATCGATCTCGACGAGAACCGCGGCCTCGCAGCGCTGCTCGCTGGCCTCTGGATAGAAGACGTGCGCCGTGCCGAACGGCAGATCGGCCACATGGTGCCGGCCCGGATGCTTGTGCAGCAGGTAGCCGAGGTCGGTCGCGGGCCGGTGCGTGGTCGCCACGGTGAGGAGCACGCTCCAGGCTAGCCCGCCGCGTCTGCCGCCGCCCTCGCCGCCGCCTCGACGAGCCGCGTTCCCCGCGACAGGGTTCGCAGGCCGGCCGCCATCACGACAAGCAGCAGCTGCCGGCCGTGATGCCGGATCACGCCGACGCTGCCGACACTCCACAGGCCGGTCACGTGGTTGCGCGCCCAGCCGTTGCAGACTGCTGGCACCGTGCCGCGGCTGGCTGCAGCCGCCACCCCGGTGACCGCCCCGGGCTGCTGGCGGAGCAGCCTCATTGCGTAGTCCCTTCCGGGATCATCGAGCGGCGAGAGCGGCAAGGTCACATCGCTGAGCAGCCGAAGCTGGTCGGCGGCGCTGGTGCGCGCGTGTGCCCAGTTTCCGGTTCGCTCGACATCGGTCGAGCCGAGGCCCAGTATCCTGTTGACGGTCGCCAGGCCGCCCGCCTGGCCGATCTGGTCCCATAGCCCCGCCGTGGCGGCATGGTCATCCGCAGCCATCATGCGCGCGGCGAGGTTCCTCTGGGCCCGGGTGAGCGGCTGGCGGGAAAGCTGGTGCTCCATCAGGGCAGCGGCGAGAATGTCCAGCCTGATGAGCCCGGCATCGCGGAACTGCTGGCTGCCATGGTAGGTGGCGATCGCTCCGGATGCCGGGACGATCACGCCCGCAGCCAGGCGCTCCCCGTGGCCGTGCAGCAGCGGGCGCAGTGCTGCAGCGAGACGCGCCGATAGCTCGGGCCACCCGGACCGTGCAGATAGCTCGCCGGGAGCCCCGGACCCAGGTCCAGGCCGGCGGTTCTGGTCACCCGGTGAAGGTCCCGGGCGGCCAGCGGCCACCGCCAGCGACGGCGGAGCGCCCCGACGAAACGCCGTCACGTGCGCAGGCCTCGCCGGTCCGCCCCAGCCGAAGAGTCCGTCCCGCGCGGACAGGTAGAGCACGGCCGTCGCCATCAGCATCACGGAGACGATCACCCCGACGATGACGCGCTCCCAGGCCGGCAGCCGCCCGGCGTGCGCGGGCGGCGCCCCGGCGGACGTGCCCGACGCCCGCGCGATCGGCCTGACCCCGCGCCGCGGCGCCGGTTTCCGGCCGCCGCGAGCCGGCGCCGCCGTGCCCGCAGCATCGCACGACGTGCCGACTTCGGACACCGTCCGGACCTCGTCCGCGCTCGGCATCCCTACCCCCCTCGGCCTCCCCGGGCCGAACTCTCTCCCGCCAAGCCAGGAATGCCCTGAATGATCCCGCTATTTCAGGTGAGAAAAGCTGGATCATCCCTTCCGGTATGACCAGGCCGGATCGCCGCAGCAGCCTTGCGGGGAGCAGCGCCTGGCCTGAGTTTTGTGACCCTGATTATTGCAAGAATGGCCTATCGGCGTGGCCTGCATTTACGAATTGCCCGCCTGTTTCAAAGGTGCCCTGATCTGATGAGTTATTCTGACCCGATGTGCGTGCATATTTCGGGGCCGATCAGGGCAGCGAGCGCATCGGCTCACCGCGCAGCCTCAGATGGCCCCGGTGCAATCTGGCCGGCCGGCTTGCCGGAGGCCGGGAGGCTACTGTTAGCCGGAACACCGATCTGCTCGCGACCTGTTCGCGACCGAGCCGCCGGAGCCGCCATGCGCATGGAGCGCACCCAGCCCGCTCGGCCCGCCCAGCCCCCTCAGCCCGCCCAGCCCCCTCAGCCCGCCCAGCCCAGTTCGCCCGGCGCGCCCGGTCACGCCGAGGCGACGGCCCCGCCCGCGCTTCCCGGGCGGGCCCGGCGGGCCCGGCGGAGCCGGCTAGCGGACGCGGCTGCCCGGCCGGCTGCGGCCGGGATGCTGAGCATGCTCGCGGTGGCGGTGTTCATCATCCTGCGGCTCGAAATCGCCGCGCACGGGACCATTAGCAAGCTGGTGCAGGCCGCCGCGCACTTTGTCAACCCGGCCCGGGCGCCGCGCGGGCTGTTCGTCTTTCCCAGCGGGGGATATGACGGCCAGTTCTACTACCGCCTCGCCCTCAACCCGCTGAATCTGCACCGGACCGCGTACGGAATCACCATGGACGGGGTCTACCGGTTCGACCGGATCGGCTACCCGGCGCTGGCATGGCTTGCCTCGCTCGGCCAGCATGCCTGGGTCCCTGCCGCTATGGTCGCCGTGAACGTGCTCGCGGTCGGCTGCATCGGCCTGGCCGGCGGCATGCTGGCCCGCGACAGCGGCAGGCACCCGATGTGGGGCCTGCTACTGGCCGCCTATCCCGGCTTCTTCAGCGCCGCCGGCCGTGACCTCACCGAGCCGGTCGCCGCCGCCTGCCTGCTGGCCGGCCTGCTGCTCAGCCGGAAGGGCAGGCCGGTGCTGGCCGGGATCTTCCTCGGCTACGCGGCGCTCACCCGCGAGACCGTGATCGTTGTCGCGGCGGTGATCTGCCTCACCCGGCTGGCTCAGATCGCGCTGCGCCGTTCCCGGCCTGGCCTGCCTGACCTCGCCTGGCTCATCCCGGCTGCTGCCTTCGGCGCCTGGCAGCTTGTCGTCCGCGGCGCGACCGGCAGGCTGCCCGTGCTGGCCACATTCGGCGCGAGCGGGCACGCGGGACTGCCGTTCTCCTCGTTTGCCGATGGCCTCCGGCTCAATCTCAGCCAGGTTTCCGGCCCGAACGCCGTCCTCGTCGTGATCTGGCTGGCCGAGGTGGCCACCCTGGCTGCGTTCGTCGTCGCCGCGCTCTTCTCGATCCGCGCCACGACCGTTCCCGTCTGCGAGCGGGTAGCGTTCGTCGTATTCGTTATGGAACTTGGCGTGCTTACCGGGCCATGGCTCGGCTTCGCCGACCTGCGCCAGATGAACGAGGCCTATCTTTTCGCCGTGCTGATCCTGCTGGGCACGCGGCGACGGCAGCTGGGCCTGCTCGCGCAGGCTTGCGCGATCACTCTCTGCCTTGCCGCCAGCTACCAGGTGCTCTACCTGACCTCCGGCAGGGTCGCGTGAGGCGCGGCCCGGGCTATCGCGACTGGGGCAGCGTCACCGTGCCGCGGCGGGCGGACGGGGCGGACGGAGGCGGCACGACGGGCCCGATGTCACCGTCCGGGGCCTCGTCGAGGTCCACGATCACCGGGGCGTGATCGCTCGGCCCGGTTCCCTTGCGGGCCTGCCGGTCGACCCAGGCCGCGCGCACCCGCTCCGCCACCGTCGGCGTGGCCAGCACCAGGTCGATCCGCATGCCCAGGTCCTGGTGGAACATGCCGGCCCGGTAGTCCCAGTAGGTGAAGATCCGCTCGGCCGGCCAGCGCTCTCGCACCACGTCATGCAGGCCCAGGTCCAGGAGCCGTGCCAGCGCCTCGCGCTCGGGCGCCGTGACATGGGTCTGGCCGACGTAGGCGTCCGGGTCGAAGACGTCGGCATCTGCGGGCGCGATGTTCATGTCCCCGCAGACGACCGCTGCTTCCTGGCGCGCGGCGACGGCCTCTCGCAGTGCGGCCAGCCAGTCCAGCTTGTAGTGGTAGTGCTCGGAGCCGGGCACCCGGCCGTTCGGCACGTACACCGAGTGCACCCTGATCCCGCCGCAGACCGCGGATAGCGCACGTGCCTCCTGGTGCGGGAAGCCGGGGCCGCCCGGCAGGCCGGTGGCCACCTCGTCGAGCCCGGCCCTGGACAGGATGGCCACGCCGTTCCACCGGGGCTCCCCGTGAACCGCCATCGCGTATCCCCGCGCAGCCAGTTCCCTGCCGAGTAGCTCGGTGAGCGCGTCATCGGCAAGCTTGGTCTCCTGGAGGCAGACGACATCGGGCTGGCGCTGGTCGAGCCAGGGCAGCAGCCGCGGCACGCGCTGCTTGACCGAGTTCACGTTCCAGGTCGCTATCCGCACGGGCTCTACGTTAGCCCCGGCTCGCCTGCTGTCCTTCAGCCCGGAGTCATCAGGGACGGGTAACCTGCTGCTCGAGGGTGAATCCGGGCACGCCGACCGGTTCGCGCCACCACTTCTGCAGGCCAGCGCCATCGCCTCGGGCGCGGCACACGAAGCAGCAGGCGCGGGCAAGAGACAGCTCAGAGTGCCGCAGCCTGCACCCGCAACTTCTACGCACCCGCCCAGCCGCCGGATCCGCCGGGGGGTGAGAACCCGGTTCGCCGGATCAGGGATCGCCCGCGACCGCTCCGATCCGCTGGCGAGGGGTGTCGTAACTGACAGGCAAGTTATCGAGGAGCCGAGATGACCGAGGCCAGCCGCTCCGCCCCGAGCAGCACCATCGAGACCTACTACGAGATCCTCCAGAGCGGAGCCGACCGGTTCGACCCCGAGCGGCTGCGGGCTATCCTGGCCCCCGACCTTGTCTTCGAGGGACCCATCGCCGGACACCGCGTCGGGGCCGAGCCATTCCTCAAGGGAGTCGCCGGGTTCGTCACGACCGTCCGCCGCCTCGAGATGCGCCAGCTCGTCCAGACCAGCGACCAGGCAGCCGCCCTCTACGACGCGCAGATGCCAGGCGGCACCCTGCGCTTCGCGGAGTTCTTCGGGCTCGGTAACCAGGCGATCACCACGCTCCGGCTCGTCTTCGACCCGGACAAGTACGTGAAGCTGGGCGGTCGCTGAGTGCGCGGCAGCACGGCCCGGCCGGCGGGGCTTGATACCACGATCCGTGCTTGACCTTGACCTTGGGGGAAACCGCAGACTTGTCCGGCAACTGTCATGCCGATCAGGAGCGGGCACGTGGATCAGATGAGCATCGGGGAGTTCGCCAGGCGCTCACGGCTGTCCGCCAAGGCGCTGCGGCTGTATGACGAGCTGGATCTGCTGCCGCCGGCACGGGTGGATGAGGACTCTGGCTACCGCTTCTACGAGCCCGGACAGCTGGGGCAGGCACGCCTGATCGCGGCGCTGCGCCAGTTGCAGGTCCCGCTGGCGGAGATCAAGGTGATCCTGCTGCTTGAGCCGGTCCGGGCGGCGGAGCGCGTCCGGCAGTTCTGGGCCGCAGCCGAGGCCGGGCACACGGCCCGCCGCGCGCTCGCCGCCTACCTGATTGACGAGCTGAGCGGAAAGAGGTCCGTCGTGTACGAGGTCAGCACGAGGCACATCCCCGAGCGGAGTCTGCTGTGCGTGAAGCGCAACGTCAGCGGCGAGAAGGCGGCGTGGGCGTTCGGCAAGGAGTTCATCGCGCTGCTCCGGCGCTACCGGCTGCCGCAGGTCCCGGGCCGCGCCGGCGCGTTCTTCTGCATCTTCTGGGGTGAGGTCAGCCAGGACAGCGACGGTCCGATCGAGTGGTGCCGTCCCGTCCCTGCCGGCGAGGCGGAAGCGCTCGCCGCCCGCTGCCCGGAGCTGACGCTGCGCGCCGAGCCCGCCCACCTGGAGGCGTTCGTGAATATCGGCGATGGGCAGGCCGATGGCGCCGACTGGCAGGTGGTCTCACGATCTCTGGAGGCCTGGGCCGAGCAGCAGCCCGACATAATCCCCGCCGACCTGGGCGTGCGGATCACCTACCTGCCCAGCGAAGCGGCGCAGGGCAGCTACCAGGACTTCGCGGTCCCGTTCAGCGGCCGGTCACGCGGATGACGGCAGTCGTCGAGCCGAGTCGCTGACAAGCGACCGGGCAGGCCAGCGCAACGCGCTGCTGCGCGCGACCGAAGGCCGCGCCATGCGAGGCGAGCGCCCCGCCCTGCGAACGGTGCCCGCGCCAGGCCGGGGGGGGGCGGCCCGCTGGATCCCTGGTGAAGCGGCTCGCCGTGCCCGGCGTGGCGCTGCTGGCTGGTGGCAGGTTACGTCAGGCGTCGTCGTCTGGATCGCGGCGGAACGTGACGGGCGGGCGCGGCGTGGTGTCGACCGTCAGGCGGAACACATCGGGCCGGCTGTAGTGTCCGGATGGGTCGAAGAACTGGCGGGCTCTCCGGGCGCTCGCTATGTCCAGTTCGGCAAGCAGGATTTCCTCGCGTTCGACGACTGGCCCGGCCAATAGGTGGCCGTCCGGTCCGACGATGGCCGAGCGGCCTCGGGAGATCCACTCGTCGCCGTCGCGGTACAGCTCATCGCGGCCCGGGGTATCCGGTGGCAAGTCTGCCGCGCGTTGCGCGCAGTTGATTCCGATGACGTGTACTCGCCCTTCGCGTGCGATATGCCGGAGCGTGGCGATCCATGGTTCGGTGTCGTCCCAGGTCGGGGCGAGGTAGATGTCTACGCCCTGGGCGTAGACCGCTGCTCGCGCGAGCGGCATGTAGTTCTCCCAGCAGATCAGGCCGGCGACCCGGCCGAAGTCGGTGTCGAGTACCGGCAGTGTCGAGCCGTCGCCCATCCCCCATACCAGCCGCTCGCCGGAGGTGGGCATGAGCTTGCGGTGCTTGCCGGCCAGCCGCCCGTCCGGGCCGAAGTACAGCAGCGTGTTGTAGATCGTGCTGCCGTGCTGGTCACGTTCGTCCACGCCGACGGCGAGCCAGGCCCGCAGCCGCTGCGCGGTCTCGGCGAGCAGGTCGGTGGCTGCCGAGCCGACGACCACGGCCTGCTCCAGCAGTCGCCCGTACAGCGATTCGGGCACCGTGCCCCACGGCAGGGTCCGGGCCACCCAGTCCGGGTAGCCCGGTACGAACGTCTCCGGGAAGGCGATCAGCCGGGCGCCGCCGGCCGCGGCCTTCTCGGCCAGCGCGACGACGCGATCTAGCGTCGCGTCGCGGTCGAGCCATACCGGTGCCGCCTGGACGGCTGCCACGACGAGCGGGCCGGTCACGGCCGACTGCCGGAGACGACGAGCAGCTGACACGGGCCAGCGAAGCCGTCCGGTCCCTCGAACTGGGAGAGCTGTTCGGTGATCTCGTCCCACGCCGCTTGCTGGCCGGCCTCGTCAAGCCCGGACAGCATCTGGTGCAGGGCGCCGAAGGACTCGCGCTCGAAGCGCACGCACTCGGCTGCGCTGGACATCCGCAACGGCGCGTCGAGGGCCTGCACACGGACATCGGCAAAGCCAGCACGCTCCAGGGCGGCCTGCGCCACACCGGGCGCCCCGAGGCTGAACGGCCCCGGTTGCCCGGGCGCCGGGGGCGGCAGCCCGGCGCGGCGGCGGATCACCGCGACCGGGATCGAGAAGAACCGGTTCGCCTCGGGCGCCGCGTAGACGACCCCGGCCAGCCGGCCCCCCGGCCGCAGGGCACGCAGCATGCTCGCGAAGGCCGCCTGCTGGTCCGGAAAGTAGATGAACCCCACCCGCGAGATCACCGCGTCAAAGCTCGCGGGCTCGACGTCCAGGTTCTCGCCGTCCAGGACGCGCGTGGTCACCCAGCTCAGGCGAGCGAGCTGCGCGTCTCGCTCCGCGTGCGCCAGGATCGCCGGTGAGATGTCGGTAGCCAGCACGCGTCCGCGCGGGCCGACCCGGCGGGCGGCGGCGAGGGTCTGACCGCCGGCGCCAGCGGCTACATCGAGGACCGCGCTGCCCGCGCCCACGGCGGCCGCGTCGAGCATGGTCTCGGTTGCCTCGCCGAGCCAGTCTTCCAGCGTGGGGCCCCAGTCGTGCCAGGCCGCCGCCGCGGCCTCCCACTGGGCGAGCGTGGTCGCCTTGTATTCAGCCGCATCGAAGGTCGTCGTCACTCGCAGCCTCCCCTGCTATTCCACCTGTATCCAGCCGAAGAGGTCCTCGCGGGCGACGCTGTCATACAGCTCTGGGTGGTCGGTCCGCATGTGTTCGCGAATCACGCCGACGACCTGCTCGTCGTCGGCTCCGCGCGCCACGAACCCGCACTCACACCTGATCACCCGTGCCATCCCGTACCTCCCATGCATCCGTTGTAGTTACCGTTCCTTGGCAGAATCTTGGTGTGTACACCAGATCGGGGCCAGGGCTACGCATCCAGGTGTGCGGGCCACTCGTCGTCGACCGTGACGGGCAACGGCTGGACGGGCGACTGCCCGGGCGGCAGGGGCGGCTGCTGTGCGGCTACCTCGTGCTGAACCGGCATCGCTCGGTGCCGCGCGCCGAGCTCATCGACGCCCTGTGGCCCGCCCATCTGCCGGGCAACGCCGACAGTGGCCTGTCCGCGCTGCTGTCGAAGCTGCGCCAGACCTTCGGGCCGGGTGGCGTGGAGGGCCGCGCCTCGATCCGACTGGCCGTGCCCGACGCGTGGATCGACCTGGAAGCGGCCCGCGAGGCGGTTCACCGCGCCGAGTCGGCGACCGCGGCCGGCGACTGGAAGCGCGCCTGGGCACCGTCGCAGATCGCGCTGTTCGCCTCCGAGCGCGGCCTGCTAACTGACGAGGACGGCGACGAGACCTACGAGTGGCTCGAGGAAACCCGCCGCCAGGTTTCCGACATCCGGACACGCGCACTCGAGGCGTACGGACAGGCCTGCCTCGGCCTCGGCGGCGGCGAACTAGCGGCGGCGGTGCGGACGGGCCGGGCGCTCGTCGCCATGGTGCCGTTCCGCGAAAGCGGCTACCGGCTACTCATGCGCGCGCTGTCGGCACAGGGAAACCAAGCCGAGGCGCTGACCGTCTACGGCGCCCTGCGGCTCACCCTGCGCGACGAACTCGGCGTGACCCCCAGCCCCGCCACACAGCAGCTCTTCGCCGAACTCAATCACTGACGCCTGCCGATTAACCGACGTGATCCTCTCACAAGCGCGCGTCAGGACGGCGCGTGACAATCCGGCAGCCAGGCAGAGCGGCGGCCAGTTCCGCGATGTCACCGGGGTCCTCTGTCAGCACCAGTGCAGCATCGGATGGCGCGCAGACAGCAACCACATGCGCATCAGCGATCCGATCACTGCCAAGGCCCGCCTGATGCAAGATGGCCCCCACCAGCTTGCCGAGCCGTTCGTCCGTGGCCACCACCCGGATGCGCTGGCCCCCGTGACTTCGCGCGACAGCGGCCTCGGCATGGCGTGTGCGGGCCATCCCGCGGCAGACCTCCGCTAGCGTCACCGCCGCGCAGCAGACCCTGCCTCCGCGCTCGGCTGTACGCCGCAGCAGGGCCCTCATATCGGTGTCGCGGGAGGTGCCGAGGATGTCGAGCGCTGCGGCGTCTAGCACGACGAAGGGACTCACGCCGCGCTGACTTTACCGGCGCCCCCCGCTGGGAGCGGCTCCCCGCGCTCGATCGCATCGAGCAACGCGTCCGCAGCGGCCAGCTGTTCGGCGGTTGGCGCACCACGCACCGCGTCGAGCTCATCCAGCCATGCGAGCAGGGATGCCCGGTGGGCATCGTCCGCAATCGCTTCCCGCAGCGCTTCGTTTGCCGCTGCGGAGAGGCTCCGGGCCCCGCGAGCCTGCAGCGCCTCGACGAGGTCTTCGTCCAGGCTCAGAGTGATGCGCTTCTTCATAAGAACAGCATACTCCCTGACTAGGCGCGCTGACCCACCGCGACACTCCCACGGGCGCCTGGCCCTGGAGGCACCGGCGCGGCGCTGACCCTGGCTCGGTGGCGGCGGAGTCACCAGCGGCCAGGGCCTGGCACCCCCGTGCCGGGCCGCCGCCTCGGTCAGGGCCTGGCACCCGTGACCAATTTGGTGGAGCTAAGGGGACTCGAACCCCTGGCCTTCTGGTTGCAAACCAGACGCTCTTCCAGCTGAGCTATAGCCCCGCAGTGCCGACGGCTGGCTGGTCCTGAACACCGCCGGCAAACGGCACGCCGCCAACGGCATGCCTGCCATAGGGTCGCAGAACGGGCCTCGCGAGCCCGGCCGCGGCGGGCGCGGCCGGCCCGTGACCGCGGGCCGCCCGCTACTCGTCGCTTGTCGTCGCCTCGGTCCACAGGTCAAGCTCGGCGTTGTCGGCCTGGATCTTGCGCCAGACCGCGAATGCCCCGAGCCCGATCAGGGCCAGCACCAGAAGCTTCTTCACCATGCGCAGCTACCCTCCACCTCAGCCAAGGGCGCACCCGGCCAGGTCCGGCCCGGCCGCCCTCTGCAGCCTAGCAACACGTGCGGTCAGCGCGGCCGGGCCACCCTGGACTCGTCCCACACCGGCTCCGCGGCCTCATAGACCTCGCCCGAGCCGCCGAACACGAAGAACCGGTCGAACGACCGCGCGAACCAGCGGTCATGGGTGACCGCCAGGACCGTACCCGAGTAGGTGTCCAGCCCGGCCTGCAGCGCCTCCGCGCTGGCCAGGTCCAGGTTGTCGGTCGGCTCGTCCAGCAGCAGCAGCGTGCACCCGGCCAGCTCGAGCAGCAGGATCTGCAGCCTCGCCTGCTGTCCGCCCGACAGCGTGCCGAAACGCTGCCTGGCGGTGAACTGCAGCTCATATCGCGCCAGCGCCGCCATGGCCTCGTCGTCCAGCAGCGCATGCCCGGTCTTGAGGATCTCCAGCGGGGTCCTGCCCTCCAGGTCCGGCCGGGCGTGCGTCTGCGCGAACAGACCGGGCACCACCCGCGCCCCGAGGCGCGCGACGCCGGTGTGAGCGATCTGCTCGCCGGCCAGCAGCCGCAGGAAGCACGATTTGCCCGACCCGTTCGAGCCCAGGACGGCCACCCGCTCGCCGTACCAGACCTCGGCCGAAAACGGCTGCATGAGGCCGGTCAGCTCCAGGTCCTCGCAGATCACCGCCCGCTTGCCGGTCCGGCCGCCGCGCAGGCGCATCCGCACGTTCTGCTCGCGCGGGGGGAGCTCGGGCGGTCCCGCGGCCTCGAACTTGGCCAGCCGGGTAACCGCTGCCTGCAGCCGCGACGCCATATCGGCGTTGTAAGACGCCTTCTGCCGGTACATCCGCACCAGCCGCTTCAGCTTCTCGTGCTCCTCGTCCCAGCGCCGCCGCAGCTCGTCCAGCCGCTCGATCCGGTCCCGCCTGGCCTGCGCGTAGCTGGAGAAGCCGCCGCCGTGCACCCAGACGCTGCCGTCCTCGACGGTGACGATCCGCTCGGCACAGCGGGCCAGCAGCTCGCGGTCGTGGCTGACCAGCAGCACGGTCTTCGGTGTCGCGATGATCTGCTCCTCCAGCCAGACCTTGGCGGGCACGTCGAGGTAGTTGTCCGGCTCGTCCAGCAGCAGCACCTCGCTGGAGTCGTGCAGCAGCGCCTCCAGGACCAGCCGCTTCTGCTCCCCGCCGGACAGCGTCCGCACCTCGCGCCAGCGGCATTCCTGGTAGGCGGTGCCGAGGGCGGCAGTGCAGCAGGCGTCCCAGGTGACCTCAGCGGCATACCCGCCCGCGTCGCCCCACTCGGCCAGCGCCGCCGCGTACCTGAGCTGGGTGGGCTCGTCGTCCCGCTCCATCATCGCTAGCTCGGCCGCGTCCAGCCTGGCGGCGGCGTCCCTGACCCGCGGCGCGGAGATCGACAGCAGCAGATCCCGCACCGTGGTCTGGTCCCTGATGCCGCCCACGAACTGGCGCATCACGCCCAGCCCGCCGCTTGAGGCGACCGAACCCGCCTGCGGGGCCAGGTCGCCCGCGATCAGCCGGAGCAGCGTGGTCTTGCCTGCTCCGTTCGGCCCGACCAGTGCTGCCACGCTGCCCTCGCCGACCCGGAACGAGACGTCGTCGAGCAGCACCCGGCCGCCCGGCAGGGCGTAGCTGATGTGGGCGGCTTCAACGTGGCCCACGCGATTCCCCTTCCCCCTGCGCGCTGGCGTGCCCGACAATAGCTGGATGACCCCCGGGGACAGCAACGAGATTTCCCGGCTCCGCGCTTCCGACGCCGACCGGGACAGGGCAGCGTCGGTGATCAACCAGGCGCTTGCCGACGGCCGGCTGACGGCCGAGGAGCATGCCGAGCGGCTCGATTCCATCTACCGGGCCAAGACCCACGCGGAACTCGCTCCGCTTCTCGATGATCTCCCGGCGGCCGGCCAGGCTGCCGCGCCGCAGCCTGCCAGCGCTGCGAGCCCGGGGGATGCGGCAGAGCACGCGGCGATCGTGGCCGTGTTCGGCGGCGCGTCCCGCAAGGGAACCTGGCGGGTGCCGCGGACTACCACGGTCGTGACCGTGTTCGGCGGCGCGGAACTGGACCTGCGCGATGCGATCATGCCGGGCCGCGAGGCGACGATCCGGACGATCTGCGTCTTCGGCGGCATGGAGGTGACGGTGCCTCCGGAGATGCACGTGACCGACTCAGGCTTCGCGGTGTTCGGTGGCCGCGACGTGTCCGGAGACACCCCGGAGTCCGCCAGCCCGGACGCCCCCGTGCTCCGGCTGACCGGTGCCTGCGTGTTCGGCGGCATCGGCGTGAAGCGCAAGCAGCGCAAGGCCCGGCGCGGGTAGGCATTCCAGATTCAGAACGGATCCCGGGTGGCTTCTACACTCGGGTCATGCCAGCCGACCCCGGCGCAGCGCTGCCGACGTTCGAGGAGATCTACTCGGCCGCGGGGGACGACCTGGAGTCGGTGCCCTGGGCCCGGCTCGCCCCTCACCCGCTGCTGCTGATGTGGCTGGACGGATCGGGTCCGGCCGGCGCCCCGGCGGCCGGCGCGCGGCCGCCGCCCCCGGGGCGGCCAGCCCTGGTCATCGCCTGCGGGCTGGGGGATGACGCCGAGGAGCTAGCCAGGCGCGGCTATGAGGTCACCGCATTCGACTCCGCGCCGACCGCGATCGCCCAGTGCCGCCGCAGGTTCCCGCGCTCGGCGGTGGACTACCAGGTGGCGGACCTTTTCCGGCTGCCCGGCGAGTGGCAGCAGGAGTTCGACCTCGTGGTGGAGATCAACACGATCCAGTCGCTGCCGCGCCCCTGGCGCCCGGCTGCCATCGCGGCGATCGCCGCGACGCTCGCCCCTGGCGGGGTGCTGTTCGTCCGCTGCCTGACCGGAAAGCCCGTCGAGCCCGCCGGTGACCGGCCGTGGCCGGTGCACCGCGGCGAGCTCGACGCCTTCACAGCGGCCGGGCTGACCCAGGCCAACCTGATCGACCGGGCGCCGGTCCCGGCTCAGGGTCCCTGGCTGCGCGTGATCTACCGGCGCCCGGCGGCCCCCGGCGCGCGGGACTGACCGGGGCAATCCAGCCCCCGGGCAGGCAGCCCCGGCAGGCACCCGCCGCGGGCCGGCCCGGCGCAGGCGGCTGGCCACGCGGCCACCGTTCATCCCGATCGTCCTTATCCTTTGCGCAGGACATGCCTGGCACCAGCCATGCTCGGGCGCCGGCGCCAGAAAGGCACGCGGATTGCATGCGACGCTGATTTGAGGCGACGCGCGCTGGCTCACATCAAACTCGCATGGAGAACACACACGGTGTTAGAGCTGAGGTGGTCTGATGGCGGGCAGGCTAGCTAGCACGGGGAGCGTGGCGATGAGCGAGCCGGCGGTCGGCCTGCCCGCCGACCACGGCGGGCTGCTGGTCGTGGACGACGAGCCGTTCCTGCGGGATGCCGTCGCCGCGTCACTGCGGTTCCTCGGGTTCGACGTGACCACGGCGGACAATGGGGCCGACGCGCTGCGGCTTGCCCGCGACGGCCGGTTCGACCTCGTCGTCCTCGACGTGATGCTGCCGGACCTGGACGGCTTCGACGTGGTCAGGCGGCTGCGCCGGGACGGCAGCCGGGTACCGGTGATCTTCCTGACCGCCAGGGATACCCAGTCGGACAAGGTGACCGGGCTCACCCTCGGCGGCGACGACTACCTCACCAAGCCATTCGGCCTGGAGGAACTAGCCGCCAGGATCCGTTCGGTGCTGCGGCGCACCCGCCCCGACCGGGCGGGCGGCCCGCTGCTCACCTTCGCTGACATCGAGCTGGATCAGGACTCCTACGAGGTCCGCCGTGGCGGGCAGCTCATCGACCTGTCGCCGACCGAGTTCCGGCTGCTGCGCTACCTGATGCTCAACCCCAACCGGGTGCTCACCCGCGCCCAGCTTCTCGACCACGTGTGGGACTACGACTTCGGCGGGTCCAGCACCGTCGTCGCCACCTACGTGGCCTACCTGCGCCGCAAGCTTGCCGCGCACGGGCCGGACGTGATCCACACCCAGCGCGGCGTCGGCTACAGCCTTCGGCTGCCTCGTGGCCAGGACGGATCCCGATGAGGCGGGCTGCGGCGGTGGCGCTGAGCTGGCTGCGGGGAGCTGGCCGGCGGGTCCGCCGGGCGAAGCTGCGCACCCGGGTGCTTGTCGGCGTGCTGGCGGTGACGCTGGTCGCCCTGGCGGCCTTCGACGTCGCCGCGGTCACCGCGCTGCGCAGCTACCTGATCGGCCAGACCGACTCGCAGCTGCGCGAAGTCCTCTCCGTCTACCAGCACGCGAAGCTGCCGACTGCGACCATCGCGCGGGCCGGCCCCGTGCAGGCGAACCGGCGGAGGCCCGGCCAGCGGACGGCCGCCACGCCGCCTCACTTCGTCACGGGCAGGCCCGCCGGGCCGCGGATTCCCGGGCTGGTGCTGCAGCTGGCGCCACTGCAGCAGTTCTCGGTCACGCTGGTGAGAGGCGCGAGGTTCACGGCCGTGTCGCCCCGGGTCTCGATACCGGGCCGCACGATCCGTAACGCTGCCCTCCAGACCCGGATCCCGGCGAACCTGACCGCGCTGGTCGCCGGCGGCCTCGCCGAGACCGTGCCCGGACCCGGCGGGCACGGCCAGCTCCGGCGGATGGCCCTGCGTTACCCGGGAGGCGGCTTCCTCGTCGGCACGACCAGCCTGAGCGGGGTGGACAGGACCGTCGGACAGCTCGAGCTCATTCTTGTCATCGGCTCGTCCTGCGCGGGGCTGCTGGCCGCCGCCGGAGTCGCCTGGGTGATGCGACGCGGGCTGCGGCCGATCGAGGTGATGGCGGGCCAGGCCGACCTGATCAGCGCGGGCGACCTGGCCGACCGGGTCACCACCCGTGACTCCGGCACCGAGGTCGGCAGGCTCGGCACGGCTATCAACGGGATGCTCAGCCGGATCGAGGACTTCATGGCCGAGCGCGAGGCCAGCCAGGAGGCAGCGCGGCAGTTCTTCGCCGATGCCAGCCACGAGCTGCGCACCCCGCTGGCCTCGCTGCGCGCGAACGCCGAACTGTACCAGCAGGGCGCGCTGACCAGCCGCCCGCAGGTCGACGAGGCGATGCGCCGGATCACGCTGGAGGCGCAGCGCATGAGCGGCCTCGTCGACGACATGCTCCGGCTGGCCCGGCTGGACCAGCACCCGTCCCGGCAGCGCGAGCCGGTTGACGTCTCCACCCTGGTGAACGAGTGCGTGCGGCGTGCCCGGGTCACCGACCCGCAGCGGACCTGGCGGGCCGAGGTGACCGCGGGCCTGGAGGTCGCCGGCGACGAGGAACTGCTGCGCCGGGCGATCGACAACCTCCTCGCCAACGTCCGGTCACATACGCCTCCTGATACCGCAGCCACGATCGCTGCCACCCAGAGCGACGGCGTCGTCGCGGTGACGGTCACCGACAACGGCCCGGGTGTCCCATGGGACCAGCTTCCGCGGATCTTCGAGCGGTTCTACCGCGCCGGAGCACCGTCCAGCCGGCCTGGATCCGGCCTCGGCCTGGCCATCGTCGCCGCCGTCGCGGCCGCTCACGATGGCAGGGCCGAGGCCGCCCCAGCCGTTCCGCACGGCCTGCAGGTCACCCTGACGGTTCCCGCCCGCCACCAGCCTGCTGCGGGCCCGGCCATCGGGCCTGCCGAGACCGTCGCCGGGCTCGCCGCCGTTGCCGATGGCTGATGTCGTTCTCCGGGCTAGGCAGCACCGGAGGGCTCTCGCAGGCCTGAGAGCCGCGGCCGGGCCATGGCACGGCGGCGGACCGGGTCGGCCAGCGCCTCGGTGAGCTGATCCAGGGCTGCCACCGTGTGCGCGCTCACCACGGCGTCGCAGTGCGGCCAGGCGGCGGCCATCCCGGCGGCCAGGGGCTGGTAGCCGGCGTTCTTCGTCCGCGGGTTGACCCACACGATCCGGAACGCGACCAGCGACAGCCGCTCCATCTCGCGGCGCAGCACTGCCGGGTCGCCGGTGTCCCAGCCATCGGAGATGATCACTACGACTGCCCCCCTGGCCATGCCACGGCGGCCGTAGGAGTCGTTGAACTCGCGCAGCGACTCGCCGATCTTGGTGCCCCCGGCCCAGTCCGGCGCGGCCTGCCCGGCCCGGCGCAGCGCGGTGGCGGGCAGCGACCTGGCCAGGGCGGGGGTCAGCCGGGTCAGCCGGGTCGCGAACGTGAACACCTCGGCGCCCGCGCCGCCCGCCGCGCAGTACAGCAGCTGGATCATCGCACGGGCGTAGGGTTCCATCGATCCGGAGATGTCACAGAGCACCACCAGGCGCCTCGGGCGGCGGGTGGGCGCCCTTGCGATCAGCCGGGACGGGTCACCGCCGGTCCGCCGGGCGCGGCGCAGGGTCGCGCGCACGTCGATCCGCGGGCCGCCGGGGCGGCGGCGCTGGCGCCGGGAGCGGCGCTCCGGCACCGCGAGCGTGATCCGCCGCATCAGGCCGGCAAGCTGTGCCAGCTCGGCATCCGACAGCTCGGCGAAGTCCTTGCCCGCCAGCCGCTCGACCGTGCTGCCGAGCACGGGATGCGCCATCTCCTCGCCGGAGTTCGGGGCGTTCTCGTCCGCGCCGGCGTCGGTGGTCAGCTCGGCCCTGGTGGCATGCAGCCTGGCCGCGCGCGCCGCGCGGGCGAGCAGGTCCTCGCTCGCCCCCGGCCGGCGGCTGCTCAGCGCGGGCGAGCTGGGCTCGCCCCGGCCGTCGGCGACGTCGGCCAGCCCGCCGAACACCTCGCCGAACACCGCCCGCAGGATGTCGATCTGGTCGGGCCCGGATACCAGCGTGGCGAGCGCGCACAGGTAGAGGTCACCCGGCGCCTGCGGGCGCACCAGCGTGACCGCGCTGGCGAAGCGCTCGCTACGGCCCGGGCCGACCGGGAGCCCGGCGCCGCGAAGCGCCGCCGCGAACCGGGCGGCGACCTCGGCCAGGTCGTTAGCCACCGTCCGCCCGGCCATCCTGCCGGCAGAGCACCATGGTCAGCCCTCGCCTGCGACCAGCGCGCCGAACCCCGCTTCCCGCACTGCCCGCAGATCCTCCTCGTACTTCAGAACGGACCCCGCGGTGTGCTCGGCTGCCTCGGCGTCAAGCCCCTCCGCGCCAAGTGTCTGCAGGGCCGCCGCCCAGCTGATCGCCTCGGCGACCCCGGGCGGCTTGGCCAGCTCCAGTCCGCGCAGCCGGGCGATGCCGTTAGCCACCTGGTCGGCCAGCGGCACCGCCGCGCCGGGCACCCTGCGCCGGATGATCGCCGCCACCCGGGAGGTCGCCGGGTAGTCGATCCAGTGGTACAGGCAGCGGCGCTTCAGCGCGTCATGCAGGTCCCGGGTGCGGTTGGAGGTCAGGACCACGACCGGCGGGAATGCAGCCCTCCTGGTGCCAAGCTCCGGGATCGTCACCGAGGACTCGGCCAGCAGCTCGAACAGGAACGCCTCGAACTCGTCGTCGCCCCTGTCCACCTCGTCGATCAGCAGCACCGCCGGGCGGGGGCCCGGGTGGTCGAGGGCGGCCAGCAGCGGCCGCTCCAGCAGGTAATCCGGGCCGAACAGGTCCGCCTCGCGCGGCGTCTCGCCCCTGGCCTCGGCCAGCCGGATCGCCAGTAGCTGGCGCGGGTAGTTCCACTCATACAGCGCCTCGGCCGAGGTCAGCCCCTCATAGCACTGCAGCCGGATCAGCGGCGTGTCGATGGCGCCTGCCAGGGCCTTCGCCGCCTCGGTCTTGCCGACGCCCGGCTCGCCCTCCAGCAGCAGCGGCTGGCCCATCCGGGTCGCCAGGAACAGCGCGGTGCCGAGCGGCGGGTCGGCCAGGTAGTCCTGCGCATCCAGCGCGGCCAGCAGCGCCGCGACATCCGGCAGCCGCTGCGCCAGCGAGGACTCCCCGGCCTGGCCGGCCGCTGCCGTTCCCGGCCCGCTCACGAGCCGGCGACCGGCGGCGCAGCCAGGCTGACGGTGTCCTGCGGACCCGAATCGATCGTCATGACTGCCATGATGCCTCACGATTCGCGGTGGCCGGGCATGCCGACGGCGCCGCCCGCGTCAGCGTGCGCTCAGGCACCGGCGCTCCCTGCGGCAGGCCCGGGCGCCGCGAAGCGGGAGGGGTCGGCGGCGAACGCGTCACGGCAGCCGGACCCGCAGAAGTACCAGGCCTGCCCCTCGTGGTGCGCTCTGATGGTGCTCGCGGTGAGCGCGACCTGCATGCCGCACACGGGATCGGTCTCCGCCGCGAGACCGGCCTGATCCGGCCCGGCCGCCACGTCGGCTGGACGGCGTGCAGACGGGGCCGACCGCTCGGCGACTATCTCAGAGAAGATCGAGAGCGCGACTTCCTGGACGGTCCTGGCGCCGATGTCCAGGCCCGCGGGAGTCCGGATCCTGGCGGCGGCCTCCGCCGGGACGTCGAGCCCGGCCAGCACCTGAGCGCCCCGCCTGCGGCTGGCCACCAGCCCGACATAGGGGACGGCAGCCGCGAGGGCGGCCGCGAGCACCGGGGCCTCGTCCCGGCCGTGCGAGGCGACGATCACCGCGTCGGTGCCCGGCGGGATCCCCGGAAGCGGCGCCGCCGGCTCGCCGAGGCCGACAGTGCGCAGGTCATAGCCGAGCGCCTGGCCAACCTCCCGGACCGCGTTGGCGATCGGGCCGTCGCCGTGCACCAGGACCAGCGGCGGCGGGAACACCCCCTCCAGGAAGATCTCCAGCATCCCGCCGGACGCGCACGGGTTCGCCACGGTCACCAGCCCGGTCCCAGCGCTCTCCGCGGTACTCGCCGGCGTCTCGTCTCCGTGCTCCTGGCGATCGGGGAGACTTTGCGGCGCATATGACTGCAAAGTCTCCCCGGTCACGCGGCCGGGGTCGCCGGGCTCCTCGCGCGCGGGCAGGATCCTCAGCACCAGCGGGTCGTGACTGGCCAGGACCTGCAGGCCGTAACGGCGCACCGAGGCCTCGGCGCACTCCCCGCCGACGAACCCCTCGATGGTGCCGTCCGGCAGGATCAGCGCCCGGTCACCGGCCTTGGCGCTGGTCGGCCGCATCGCCCGGACCACGGTGGCGAGCACGAACGGCGTCCGGCCCGAGCGGAGGTGCTCCGCCCGGGCCAGCACGCCGCCGGGGTAGCTCACGCCCTCAGCCTATGCACGCAGCGTGACCGCCTCGATCCGCCCGATCACGTGAAGGCCATGTCGGTCCGCAGCGGCCGGCCCTGGATCGCCGACCAGACCGCGGCGGGCGTGAGCGGCATGTCCGCGTGCCGGACGCCGAACGGCTTGAGCGCGTCCATGACCGCGTTGACGATCGCGGCCGGCGACCCGACCGTGGCCGACTCGCCGACGCCCTTGGCGCCGATCGGGTGGTGCGGCGACGGGGTGACGGTCTGCCCCAGCTCCCAGGACGGGCACTCCATCGACGTCGGCAGCAGGTAGTCCATGAACGACCCGCCGAGGCAGTTGCCGTCGGTGTCGAACGCGATCGCCTGCATGAGCGCCATCCCGACGCCGTCCGCCAGCCCGCCGTGCACCTGGCCCTCGACGATCATCGGGTTGATCCGCACGCCGCAGTCGTCCACGGCGACGAACCGGCGGACCTTCACCGCCCCGGTCCCCGGGTCCACGTCCACGACCGCGATGTAGGCACCGAACGGGTAGGTGAGGTTGGGCGGGTTGTAGACAGCCTCGGCGTCGATGTGCCCCTCGACGCCCTCGGGCAGCTCAAGCGCGCCGTGCGAGGCCATCGCGATCTCCGCGATCGTGTGGCCCTTGTCCGGGTCGCCGCGCACCCGCCACTTGCCCTCAGCCCACTCCAGGTCGTCGGGGGAGACCTCGAGCATCGCCGACGCGACGATCCGGGCCCGTTCCCTGACCTTGCGGGCCACGACGGCCGCGGCGGCACCCGACACGGGGGTGGACCGCGACCCGTAGGTGCCAAGGCCGAACGGGGTCCGGTCGGTGTCGCCGTGCACGACCTCGATGTCGTCCGGGGACATGCCCAGTTCCTGCGCCACGATCTGAGCGAACGTGGTCTCGTGACCCTGGCCCTGGGTCTGGCAGGACACCCCGAGCACGGCCTTGCCGGTCGGGTGCACCCGCAGGTCCGCGCCGTCGGCCATGCCCAGGCCCAGGATGTCCATGTGCTTTCGCGGGCCGGCGCCGACGCCCTCGGTGAAGAACGATATCCCGATGCCCATGTACTCGCCGCGCTCGCGCCTCTCGGCCTGCTCCTTCCGCAGGTCGTCGTAGCCGGCGAGGTCCATCGCCAGCCGCAGCGCCCTCGGGTAGTCCCCGGAGTCGTACTCCCAGCCCGTCTTGGTGGTGTACGGGAACTGCTCGGGGCGCAGCAGGTTGCGCATCCGGAGTTCGCCCGGGTCCATGTCAAGCTCGCGGGCCAGTACATCTACCATGCGCTCGACCAGGTACACCGCCTCGGTGATGCGGAACGAGCAGGCGTAGGCGACCCCGCCGGGTGCCTTGTTCGTGTAGACGCCGGTGACCTCGCAGTGCGCGGCCTGCAGGTCGTAGGAGCCGGTGAAGATGTGGAAGAAGCCGGCCGGGAACTTGGTCGGCTGGGCGGTCCCGTTGAACGCGCCATGGTCGGCCAGGACCTTCACCCGCAGCCCGAGGATCTTCCCGTCCCTGGTGGCGGCGATCTCGCCGTGCATGTGGTAGTCACGGGCGAACGCGGTGGACATCAGGTTCTCCGAGCGGTCCTCCATCCACTTCACCGGCTTGCCGGTGACGATCGAGCCGACCACCGCGCACACGTAGCCCGGGTAGACGCCGACCTTGTTGCCGAACCCGCCGCCGATGTCCGGCGACACGATCCTGATCTTGTGCTCGGGCAGGCCGGCCACCAGCGCGTACACGGTCCGGTGGGCGTGCGGCGCCTGGGTCGTGGTCCACACGTTGAGCTGCCCGGTGACCTTGTTGAAGTCGGCGATCGAGCCGCAGGTCTCCAGCGGGGCCGGGTGCGAGCGCGGGTACAGGATGTCCTGCGCGACCACGACGTCGGCGGAGGCGAACACGGCGTCCGTGGCGGCCTTGTCCCCGGCCTCCCAGTCGAAGATGTGGTTGTTCGTCTTGCCCTCGATGTCGTCGCGGATCACCGGGGCATCCGGGTCAAGCGCCCTCGTCGCGTCCGCGACCGCTGGCAGCTCCTCGTAGGTCACGTTGATCAGCTCGAGGGCATCCCGGGCCGAGTAGCGGTCCTCGGCGACCACGAACGCGACCTCCTGCCCCTGGAACCGCACCTTGTCGGTGGCCAGCACGGCCTGGACGTCGTGCGAGAGCGTGGGCATCCAGGCGAGCTTGAGCCCCTCCAGGGTCCGGCCGGTGATCACTGCCCTGACCTTGGGGTGCGCCTCGGCGGCCGAGGTGTCGATCGAGGTGATCCGGGCGTGCGCGAGCGGGCTGCGCAGGATCGCGCCGTGCAGCATGCCGGGAAGCTGGATGTCGTCGAGGTAGGTGCCCTGGCCCCGGATGAACCGCGCATCCTCCTTGCGGCGGACCGGCCCGTAGGCGCCGTTATGGACGGTCTTCTCCTCTGCGGTGGCGGTCATGCGGGCACCTCCTGTCCGGACTCCTGCGCCGCGGCCTCATGCTCGGCGGCCCAGCGCACCGAGCGCACGATGTTCTCATAGCCGGTGCACCGGCAGATCTGCCCCGAGATCGCCTCGCGGATCTGCTCCGGGGTCGGGTCCGGGTTGTGGTCGAGCAGCCAGCGGGCAGTCAGCATCATGCCCGGCGTGCAGAACCCGCACTGCAGCCCGTGGCACTCGTGGAAGCCCTGCTGCACGGGGTCAAGCTCGCCGCCCACCTCGAGGCCCTCAACCGTGCGCACCCGGTGGCCGGCGGCGCTCGCCGCGAGCACCGTGCACGACTTGACCGGCGTCTCGTCCAGCCAGACCACGCAGGCGCCGCAGTTGGAGGTGTCGCACCCCCAGTGCGAGCCGGTCAGGCCCAGCTCGTCCCGGAGGAAGTGGATCAGCAGCAGCCTCGGCTCGACATCGCGGGCGTAGTCCGTTCCGTTCACGTTCACGGTGATCTGCATGTCAGGCATTCCCTCCGCTAGCTCCGCGGGCCCGGGCCGCGGCCCGGCGCAGCGCCCGGGTGGTCAGCTCGCCCGCCAGGTGGCGCTTGTAATCGGCCGGCCCGCGCTGATCGGTTACCGGATTGCAGTGCTCGGCAGCGATCTCGCCGGCCCGGGCGAAGCTGGCCTCGCTGGCCGGCGCGCCGCGCAGGAACTCCTCCGCTTCGGCCGCCGCGAAATGCTCCGCGCCGACCGCCGTGAGCCCGATCCCGGCGTCCGAGATCGTCTCGCCGTCCAGCCACAGCGCGGCACCCGCCGCGGTCACCGGCCAGTCGCCGACCCGCCGCTCGACCTTCTCGTAGGCGCTGCCGCCGCCCGGCCGGATCGGTATCCGGATCTCGGTGAGCAGCTCGCCGGGCTCGATGACGGTCTCGTACGGTCCGGTGTGGAACTCACGGACCGGGACGGTCCTGGTCCCCGGCTCACCGCGGATCACCATCGTCGCGCGCAGCGCGGCGAACGCGGCCGACAGGTCCTCAGAAGGGTCGGCCTGGCAGAGGGAGCCGCCGATGGTTCCCCGGTTGCGCACGATCGGGTCGGCGATCACCCGCTCGGCGTCGTGCAGGATGGCGAAGTGCTCCCCGGCGACCGCCGAGTCCAGCAGGTCGGCGTGACGGGTCAGCGCGCCGATCGCAAGCTCGTCGCCATCGACCCTGATGTAGCGCAGCTCGTCCAGGTCGGCGACATCGATCAGCGCCTCCGGCTGGGCCAGCCGGAGCTTCATCATCGGGATCAGGCTGTGCCCTCCGGCGAGCACCCGGGCTTCCGGCCCAGACCGGCGCAGCAGCGCGAGCGCGTGATCAACGCTCGTCGCTCGCTCGTACTCAAAGTGCGCGGGAACCTGCATAAGCTCCCTCCTCTGGCGGTTTCGGGCATGCGACCGCGCTCCAGCGGCTCACGCGATCGCAATCCTCCCGGGGTACCTGCCTTGCCGCAATGCCCAGATAAGCAGATGCTTAAGATCATTGGGAAGAACGCAATCGGCCCCTCATGCGCGGTACCGGGCCAGCCGGTCCGGCGGCTGGCCGGCCGGCGGCGGGCCCGGCGGGTAAAGCACAGGTGCCCATGACGCTCACCCAGCTCAACGCGTTCACGCTGGTCGCCCGGCTTGGGTCGGTCACCGCGGCGGCCACGGCACTCGGCGTCAGCGAGCCTGCCGTCTCGCAGGCCCTGACCGCGCTGCGGCAGCACTTCGGCGATCCGCTGATCGTCCGGGGGCCGAGCGGGATGCGGCTTACCCCTGGCGGGGCCCGCCTGCTCGGGGCGGCAACGCAGATGGTCGCTCTCGGTGCGGAGGCCGAGGCCGCAGTGCGCGAGGCGCGGGGCGCACCGGAGCAGCTAAGGGTGATCGCCACTCCTGCCATCGCCGAGTTCGTCGCGGGACCGCTGCTGGAGGCCTTCACCCGCCGGTACCCATGCGCGCTGGAGGTCTCCACCGGTGTCGCGGCCACCAGCGAGATGGGCGTCCTGGTCGCGAACCGGCTGGCCGATGTCGCCCTCGGGCCGCCGCTCGCCGTCGGGCCGCTCAGCCAGCGTGGTCCCCTGGACCAGCGGCTGGATCAGCGCGGGGACCTGGTCAGCGAGCCCATCTTCCGGTACAAGATGGTCGTCGTCGGCGCCGGGCGCGGTACCGCCTCCGGGCGCGGTCGCACCATCACCCCGGGCCCGACGTCCCCCCAGGGCCCGGCAGGCCAGACGATGTGGCTGGTGGACCCGTCAGGGGCGGAGCCGGACAGCGAGGTTGGCCAGCTACTGCGCTGGCTGCGCGTCCCCGACCAGCGGGTCAGAGTGTTCGCCAACCAGACCGCCGCCTGGGCCGCCGCCGCGGACGGAGCCGGGGTCGCCCCGGCCCCGGCGCACCTGGTCGCGCACCGGCTCCGCCGGGGCGAGCTGTCGGTCGTGGACGTTCCGGCCCCGGCGGCCTCGACCTGGTATGCGACGTTCCCGGCCCGGGAGCGGCGGGCACCGGCGGCGGCCGCGCTGCGCAGCTTCCTGGCCACCCCGGAGGCCATGCGGCTGATGCGCGAGCCGGGCGCGGGCGTCCCGCCGTCCAGGTTCCGCCCGCCGGTTTACGTAACGATCTGGAGCTGAGCCGGTCGAATGACGCAATCCGTTGACATTACCGGCCAGACAGGATTAGTTTCGTCGTCGTTGACGAATGCACAACTGAATCAGCGTCTACCGGCGTGTTCCGGTCACGATTCGGTTGCAGATCGGGTCACGATTCGATAGCAGTCACCTTCCCTCCGTTCCCGGCTCGCCTCGGTGGGCGGCGGGCCTGAACGGATGGCGTGCGACGGGAGGCGGGCAATGCGCGAGGAACCGGTAGCACCGGGCGGGTCCCGGACCAGGCGGCGGCGCCGTGAGACCGGCGGCTACGCCGTGATCGGCACCCTCTGCCTGCTGCTTGCAGCCGGCTGCGTCAGCACATCCGGGAACCATGCCAGCAGCCAGTCTTCGGGCAAGCCGGTAAATGGGGGCACGGCGACGTTTGCGCTGCCGGTCGGCGAGGACTTCAGCTGGATATTCCCGATCGAGAATCAGGCAAATAACGAGCCGTGGGACCTCAACGTGGAGACGGCAAGCTGGAGGCCGCTCTATTTCGAGGGCCAGGGCAACAAGCCCGTCATCAACGAGGCCCTCAGCATCGCCTACCCGCCGGTCTGGTCCAACAACGACCAGACCGTGACCGTGCGGCTCAAGACCGGCTACCGATGGTCCGACGGCACGCCGGTGACCGCCCGGGACGTCGAGTTCTTCCTGAACCTGGAGCGGGCCAACAAGACGCAGGACGCCTGGTACACCCCCGGCAGCCTGCCCGACGACGTCAAGAGCGTCAGCTATCCCGGGCCGTACGAGTTCGTGATGCACCTCACCAGGCCTTACAGCCAGCAGTGGTTCGACCAGAACCAGCTCACCTGGATCATCCCGCTGCCGCAGCAGGCCTGGGACAAGACCAGCCTGACCGGCAAGGTCGGCAACTACGACGAGACCACGGCAGGCGCTAAGGCCGTGTTCAGCTTCCTGTTCAAGCAGTCCTCCGAGGTCTCGACGTACGCGACCAACCCGCTCTGGCAGGTGGTCGACGGCCCCTGGCGGCTCGCCAGCTACGACCCCACCACCTTCCAGACCACGCTGGTGCCTAACACGCACTACACGGGGCCGGTCAAGCCGCACCTGTCGAAGTTCGTCATCGAGAGCTTCCCTGGCGATACCGCGGAGGTCGACCTGCTCAGGTCCGGCCAGCTCACCTACGGCTGGCTGCCGTTCAGCGACTACGGGCTCAGGGGGTACCTGGAGGGCCACGGCTACACGATCGCGCCGTGGGCGCCCGACTACGTGCAGTGGGCCGAGCTCGGCTACACCAGCCCGGTCTACGGGCCGCTGGTCAAGCAGCTTTACATCCGCCAGGCGCTGCAGCACCTGGTCAACGAGCCGCTCTACATGAACACCCTGTTCCACGGTCTCGGCCAGTACACCTACGGGCCGGTTGCCAACCTCCCGGGCTCGCCAGACATCAGCCCGCAGGAGAAGACCGATCCGGACCCCTACTCGGTCTCCGCGGCCCGCTCGCTGCTGACCGCGCACGGCTGGACCTCCGGGCCGGGCGGCTACATGACCTGCAGCCGACCGGGGACCGGGGCTGCCGACTGCGGTGCCGGGATCGCGAAGGGCCGGATGCTGTCCTTCAAGATGATGTTCTCGACCGGGTCGCCCACGCTGCTCGCCGAGGTGCAGGCGTACCAGACCGCGGCCAAGAGCGCCGGAATACAGATCACCCTGGACCCGCAGACCGAGACCACGATGTTCTCGATCGGCGGGGTATGCCCGCCCGGGCCGTGCAACTGGGGGATCCTCATCTACTCGTCGTGGATGTGGAACTACGGCGGCGGTCAGGTCTACCCGACCTCGGAAGGAGAGTTCGACACGGGCAACTACTGGGGCGGCGGCTACTCCTCGGCCACCGCTGACCAGCTCATCCACACCGCCCAGCAGAAGACCGGGCTGCAGTACCTGTACGCCGAGGAGAACTACCTGAGCCGGCAGGTCGCCGCGCTCTGGTTCCCGACGGTGGACAACGCGATCTCCGTGGTGAAGGATTCTCTGCACGGGTGGCAGCCGCAGCAGGTGTTCGCCAACCCCATGCCTGAGAACTGGTACTACACCCGGTGAGGCCGGAGCCGGACGCCGCGCTGTCACCCTGGCCAGCGCCTGCTGCCGCCGGGTCTGCCCAGCGAGGCAGACCCGGCGTGGCGGTCCCGGGCTCAGTGAGGAGAGGCCGCTAGATGACCGCGTACCTGCTCCGGCGGACCCTCCAGGCGCTGCTGGTGATGCTGATCGTCTCGGTGATCGTGTTCATCCTGCTGCACGCGCTGCCGGGCGGTCTGGTCCGGGCTCAGCTCGGGCCGAAGGCGTCGACTTTCCAGGTGCTGCAGCTAGAGCGGACGGAGGGGCTGCTCAAGCCGCTGCCGGTGCAGTTCGGTATCTGGCTGCTGCACGTCGTGCAGGGCAACCTTGGCTTCTCCTACAAGCTCAACCAGCCGGTCGGGCAGCTTCTGGCGCACTACCTGCCGCGCACGCTCCTGCTGGTCGGGATCGCCTCGGCGCTTAACATCGCCGTCGCCGTGCCGATGGGCATCTGGCAGGGATTCCGGCGCAACCGGATCGACGATCACCTGCTCAGCGGCTCGATGCTGGTGCTATACGCGATGCCGGACTTCCTGCTCGGCGTGATCTTCATCATCCTGCTGAGCCTGGACGTGCCGCTGTTTCCATCCACCGCCACCTCGTTCGGCAGCGGCTTGTCCACCGACGCCGCGGTGCTCGTTCTTCCAATCCTCACGCTCATGTGGGGGAACATCAGCTACTACAGCCGGTACATGCGCTCGGCGGTCATCGACAACCTGCTGGAGGATTACGTCAGGACCGCCTACGCGATCGGGAACTCGCCGCGCCGGGTGCTGATGCGCCACGTGCTCCGCAACTCGATGGGCAGCACGATGACGATGCTCGGGCTCACGCTGCCGTATATCTTCTCCGGCGCGCTGATCGTCGAGGAGCTGTTCAACTTCCCCGGCATCGGGCTGCTGTTCTGGAACTCCTCGCAGACCCGCGACTACCCCGTGCTGCTCGGAGTGGTACTGGTCGTCACCGCCTCGGTGGTCGCCGGGTCGCTGCTGGCCGACATCGGATACGCCGTGATCGACCCGAGGGTGCGCTATGTCCGCAGCTGAGCGTGGAGGCGCGCGCGACACGCGGGCCCTGGATGTCGTCAGGCCAGTCGAGGACATCGGGCTGATCCCCGAGGCCGGACTGCCCGGCGGCGCGGCGCGGCTGCCAGCCAAGCGGCTTGAGGTCCTGACCAGGGTGGCACGGCAGAACCGCCTGGCCATCGCGGGCCTGGTTGTCATCGTGGGGCTGGTGCTGTTCTCGTTCGTCGGCCCGCTGATCTACCAGACCAACCAGACGTCGGCAAACCTGCTGCTGGCCAACCAGCCTCCGTCCGCCGCGCACATCCTCGGCACCTCGCCCGAAGGCCGGGACGAGCTCGGCCAGCTCATGGTCGGCGGTCAGGGCACGCTGGAGGTTGGCTTCGCCGTGGCCATCCTGGCCACCGCGTTCGGGATGGCGTGGGGGGCGGTCGCCGGCTACGTCGGGGGCATCGTGGACGCGATCATGATGCGCACCGTCGACGCGGTGCTCGCGATCCCGTTCCTGTTCTTCGTGGTGCTGCTGGCCTCGATCCTGACCCCGAGCCTGCCGATCATCGTGCTAGCCATCACCGCGGCAAGCTGGCTGTCCACCGCCCGGCTGGTCCGCGGCGAGGTGCTCTCGCTGCGCACCCGTGACTACGTCTCGGCCAGCCGCAGCTTCGGCTCCCGGCACCGGTGGATCATCGTCCGGCACCTCGCGCCGAACGTCCTGGGCGTGGTGGCCGTGAACGGCACGCTGAAGATGGCCGACGCGATCCTGACCTACGCGGCGGTCGCGTTCCTCGGCCTGTCCGTCCCGCCGCCGGCGACGAGCTGGGGGGACATGCTCACCGCCGGGATCAACAACCTCTTCAACAACTACTGGTGGCAGCTCTGGCCGCCGGCCATCGCGATCGTCCTCGTGGTGCTTGCGGTCAACGTCGTCGGAGATGGCCTGCACGACATGGTCGAGCGGCGGCTGGAGCGGCGGTAGGTCCGCTGGCCCGCGAGGCAACCAGACCCGAATTCATGATCGCGGACGCTTTCCCATGAGTATCGTGGGAAAGCGTCCGCGATCATGAAAAGCGGCCTAGCCGCTCGAGGGTCCGCCTGGCGGCCGACCGGACTCGCGGGACCGGGTCGTCCTGGAGCCTCGCCACGGCCTCGACATCGCCGTCGACCAGTCGCCTCGCGACCACCTTGAGTGCCATCTCGCGGGGCCGCCAGTGCTCGTCCCCGAGCGCCTCGATCACCGTCGACGCGGCGGACTCGTCCCAGGCGTAGAGCATCGCCCGGAGCGCCCAGGTCCGCACGAAGTAGGCCTGGGTCCCGAATCCGAGCTGGACCCACCGGGGGCCCGCACGGCCGCCGACATAGGACATCAGCTCGGGCTCATCGCCCCAGTCCATCTCGCGATACAGCCGCACGCAACGGTCTATCAGCCCGCGCTCCCCCCAGCGCTGGACGGCCAGCCCGACCAGAACGGACGGATGGGCGCCGAGCGGCAGGTCAGCGTGGTCTGTCACTAGCCCATCATCGCTTGACGATGGCCCGTGCAGAGGGGACAGTGACAACGATCAGGCTGCCCTTGACTGGCCTGCCCTGGAAGGCCACACGGTGGACAGCGGTGAGCCGGCCGCAGGCAGCTGCCAGGTGCCGCCAGAGCGTGCGAGCCGGGTCCGTAGATTCCGGAAGTACACGAACCAGCCGGAACGAATGTAGCCGACCTGTCGCAAGGCTCGGCTGCTTAGCTGGCGGCGCTGCGCTGAACAGTGGCCGTGAACTCATCTGGCGCCGGCTGCGGATAACAGATGCAGCCTCTGAGCACCCGGAAGGGGTCACCCATGTACCAGCCCCACCCGCCCGGCGCTGCCGCGGTCCGGGAGCTCTGGCGCCCGGCCTCCAGCGCATTCTTCAAGCCGCATGGCCTCACGAAGGCCCTAAGGCGTCGGGCGTAAGTCCTGTGGATCTGCGTGCCCGCGTGGTGTGGTCCGGCGTGCACCGAGCAGGCGGTGGCCGTGAGCTTGCTGGGCGCCGGCTGCGGACGGAGGTAGCCTTCTGCGCACTCCGACGGGCACGGGCATGAACCGGGTTCTCCCATGAGACAGCACCGGGGACCCGCCGCTGACGACGCTGCGGTCATCGAGAGTTCCCGGCGGGAGCCGGAGCGGTTCGCGGTGCTGTTTGACCGGCACGCCCCGCACATTCACCGCTACCTAGCCCGGCGCGCTGGCCGCGAGGTTGCCGATGACCTGCTGGCCGAGACGTTCCTGGCCGCCTTCTCCAGGCGGGACCGGTATGACCTCAGCCGCTCGGACGCCCGGCCCTGGCTGTATGGGATCGCCACCAACCTGGTCGGCCAGCATCGCCGTAACCAGGCCCGCCAGTACCGGCTCGGCCAGGCCGCCCCGGCCGAGTCTGAGGTTCCCGGTCACGCTGAGCGGGTCGTGGCCGATGTCACGGCCCAGGCCATGCGCCCGCTGCTGGACTCCGCGCTGGCCACACTGCCGGCTGGTGACCGGGATGTGCTGCTGCTCGTCGCCTGGGAGCAGCTGAGCTATGAGGAGGTGTCGCTGGCGCTGGCCATCCCGGTGGGGACGGTGCGGTCACGGCTGAACCGGGCGCGCACGAAGGTGCGCCAGGTCCTGGCCGGTACCAATGCGGCGGCAACTTATGAGGAGATCGCGACCAATGAATGAGATGGAGCTGCTCCGGGAGCTGGCGCAGGAGACTCCCCTGCCCGCGCCCGCTGAGCTGGACGCGGCCCGCGCCAAGCTGGTCGCCGTGATCGCCGCTGATCCGGCCGCCGGGCGCGTCCCGGCCGTAGCAGAGGCCACCATGCCCCAGCCCGACCCGTCCGACGGACAGCCGGCCGGGCCGGAGCGGCCTCCCGCCCCCGCGCCTGTGCAGGACGCGGTCAAGCTTATGTACGGGGGCGCCGCAGGCACCGTCGTGCAACTGATCATCGCGTTGTTCTACGTCAGTGACATCCACGCCTACCATCTGACCCTGGGGGGGCACCGCCTGACCACAGCCCAGCTCAGCGACTGGCGCCCGCTCCTCGTCACGCTGGCGATAGCCTTCGGCCTAGCCCTGATCGGCCTGTGGCTGTGGCTGGCGCGAGCGGTCGGCCATGGCCGGAGCTGGGCGCGTGTCCTGTCCACAGTGCTGTTCGGCCTGGCGACGCTGCAGCTGATTGGCCTGCATGGCGCCGCGCAGGTGTTCTGGGCCATGCTGACCTGGCTGACCGGCGCTGCTGCGGTATGGCAGCTCTGGCGCCCGGCCTCCAGCGCATTTTTCAAGCCGGCCAGGGCGATGCGGTCGCGGCGACCGTGAGCAACTGCTAGCCGCTCGATCAGCACGCTTCAAAGTGGGCCTGCCTGGACTTGAACCAGGGACCTCTTCCTTATCAGGGAAGCGCTCTAACCGACTGAGCTACAGGCCCCGGCGCGCGCCGTGGTACGGGGTGCCGGGCTAGATTACCGCACCCGGTGGACGGCTCGTTAGCCGGTGCGCACCGGCGGCTAATCGGTCTCCTCCAGGGTGACCTCGATGCCGCCCGCGAGGTGCGTCACCAGATTGTAGATCACGGCGCCTACCGTCGCGAGCGCGGTGATCAGGATGACGTTGACCGCGCCGATCAGCATGGTGTAGCCGAGGATCCGCGAGGCCGAGAACCACGCCCCGGCGTTGGTACCCGACGTGGTCTTGGTCGAGGTCACGTCGCTGACCGTGGTCTCGATCGCGTGGAACACGCCCAGCTTGTCCAGCACGTAGTAGAGAACGGCGACGGCGACAAACAGGATGACCCAGCCGATCAGCGAGATCATGAAGCTGAACTTCATGACCGACCATGGCTCGATCCGGGAGAGCACGAGCTGGGCCCGGCGGCTTCCGGACGGCTCAGGCGGGGGGCCGGGAGAACCGGACGAACCGGACGCGCCGGGGTCGGCCTGCGAGCTCCTGGCGGGCCGGACCCTCGCAGGCCGCCTGGGCGGCGGCGGTGGCACGCCGGCATCCGCGTCCTGATCGACACCAGCGAACCGCGCCGTCTTCCGCAGCCTGGGCCTGGTCAGGGCGGCCAGCGGACCAGTGATCCTGGCCGCGATGCCCGTCGACGGCTCGGGCTGCACCTGGGCGGGGAACGGCGGCACGCCAACCGGGTCGCTGCCCGGGTAACCGCCGGGCGAGTAGTACCCGTCATCCGGCAGCGCCTGCCCGGGCGAGCCTGGATACCCGCTGGTCACCGGGTCGTAGACAGGGCCGTACGGAGCAGCACCGGAGTAGCCGGCCGGACCGGCCGGACCGTAGCTGCCCGGCGATGAGCCGTAGTCACCGCCCGGCCCCTCGTAGTCCGGGCCCATGGCCGCTCCAGGCTCCTGTTCCCGCGAGCGCGGGGAGCCATCGTCCGCTGCCTGCTGCACATCGCCGCCCTGGCCATCCGGCGTCCCCGGATCCGGTTCCGAGGTCGCAGCACCTCCGGAGGCCTGGTCGGCTAGCCACGACTGTGGCTCTACGCGGTGATCCACCCCATCCTCCTCCGGAACGCTCCCCATGAGGCTATCCGCAGACCGCAGTTCCGGAACCGACTGCAGACCCGACCGTCATACGCAAGCAACTTGCGGGTACATCTCTAAGACTCCGGAGAGCCGTGCTCCGTTGCAGTTATCGCGCGACTGCATGGTATGTGGAGTCCGGGCCTGCGAACCGCAGCCCTCGGTGGCCGCCCGGCCTGTTAGTAAAGAGATTACACATCGCCATTGCCGCTTTCGGATGGTTGGCTGGTCCCGGCAGCTTCGCCAGCCTCGCCAGCTCCCGCAGTCTCACCAGGCTCTGCGGCCTCATCCGCCTCCGCCGCCTCGCCAGGCTCGTCTGCCTCGCCAGCCTCGCGATCCTCAGCCGCTTCCGCGATCGTCTCCACGTTCCGTGCGATGGCCACCAGGGTCTGCCCGGCGCCGAGGTTGACCAGCCGCACTCCCATCGTCTGCCTGCCGGACTGCTTAACCTCAGCGGCCGAGGTGCGGATGACGCCTCCGGCCGAGGTGATCGCGAAGATCTCCTCCTCGGGCAGCACCATCAGCGCGCCGACCAGCTCGCCGCGGGCCTCAACGATCCTGGCCGTGACCACTCCGTGCCCGCCCCGGCCCTTGACCGGGTACTGGTCGACCGGCGTGCGCTTGGCATAGCCGCCCTCGGTCGCGACGAGGACATCGCCGCCGGGCCGCACCACGTACATGCCGAGCAGCTCGTCGCCGTCGTTGAAGCGCATCCCGATCACGCCGGAGGTCGCCCGTCCCATCGGCCGCAGCGCGTGGTCGTCGGCATGGAACCGGAGCGCCTGGGCGCGCCTGGACACCAGCAGCAGGTCATCCTCGGCGGACACCAGCCGGGCGGCGATGACCTCGTCATCCTCGCGGAGGTTGATCGCGATGATCCCGCCGCTGCGCGAGGAGTCGAACTCGGTCAGCCGCGACTTCTTGACCAGCCCCGACGAGGTCGCAAGGACCAGGTAGGGGGCGTCGGAGTAGTCCCGCAGGGCCAGCACCTCGGCGATCCGCTCGTCCGGCTGGAACGCCAGCAGGTTGGCCACGTGCTGGCCGCGGCCGTCGCGGGCCGCCTCGGGAAGCTCGTAGGCCTTCGCCCGGTAGACCCGGCCCTTGTTCGTGAAGAACAGGATCCAGTGGTGCGTCGTGGTCACGAAGAAGTGCTCGACGATGTCGTCGGTGCGCAGCTGCGCGCCGCGCACTCCCTTGCCGCCGCGCCGCTGCGCCCGGTACAGGTCGGTCCTGGTGCGCTTGGCGTAGCCGCCGCGGGTGATGGTGACGACCACGTCCTGTTCGGCGATGAAGTCCTCTGCGGACTGCTCGCCGTCCCAGGCGATGATCTCGGTGCGCCTCTCGTCCCCGTACCTGGTGACGATCTCAGCCAGCTCCTCGCCGACGATCTGCCGCTGCCGCTCGGGGGAGTCGAGTATCGCCTGGTAGTCGGCGATCTGCGTGATCAGCTCGTCGTACTCGTCGGTGAGCTGCTGCCGCTCCAGCGCGGCCAGCCTGCGCAGCTGCATGTCCAGGATGGCGCGGGCCTGGACCTCGTCGATCTCCAGCAGGTCCATCAGGCCCTGCTGCGCGGCGGCTGCCGAGGCGCTGGCCCGGATCAGCGCGATGACCTCGTCGATGCGGTCGATCGCCTTCAGCAGCGCGCGCAGGATGTGCGCCCGCTCCTGCGCCTTGCGCAGCAGGAACCGGGTCCGCCGGACGATCACCTCGATCTGGTGGCTCACCCAGTACCGGATCATCTGGTCCAGCCGCAGCGTCCGCGGCACGCCGTCGACCAGCGCCAGCATGTTCGCGCCGAAGGTTTCCTGAAGCTGGGTGTGCTTGTACAGGTTGTTCAGCACGACCTTGGCGACAGCGTCCCGCTTCAGAACGATGACCAGGCGCTGGCCTGTCCTGTCACTGGTCTCGTCCCGGACGTCGGCGATGCCCGCGATCCGCCCGTCGCGGACCAGCTCCCCGATCTTGCGGGCCAGGGTGTCCGGGTTGACCTGGAACGGAAGCTGCGTGGCGACCAGGCAGGTGCGGCCCTTGCGGTCTTCCTCGACTTCCACGACGGCCCGCATCGTGATGGAGCCGCGCCCGGTCCGGTAGGCCTCCTGGATGCCCCGGCGGCCGACGATCAGCGCCGCCGTCGGGAAGTCGGGCCCCGGGATCCGCTCGATCAGCGCCTCCAGCAGCTCCTCGTCGGAGGCCCCGAAGTTCTCCAGGTACCACTGCGCGCCGGCGGCGACCTCGCGGAGGTTGTGCGGCGGGATCTTGGTCGCCATCCCGACGGCGATCCCCTCGGAGCCGTTCACGAGCAGGTTCGGGAACCGCGCGGGCAGCACGACCGGCTCGGCAGACCGGCCGTCGTAGTTGGGCCGGAAGTCGACGGTCTCCTTGTCGATGTCCCGCAGCATCTCCATGGCCAGCGGGGCGAGGCGGCACTCGGTGTACCGGTAGGCGGCGGCCGGGTCGTCACCCCGGGAGCCGAAGTTGCCCTGCCCGTCGACCAGCGGCATGCGCATCGACCACGGCTGCGCCAGGCGCACCAGCGCGTCGTAGATGGCCTGGTCGCCGTGCGGGTGATACTGGCCCATCACGTCGCCGATGACGCGAGCGCACTTGGAGAACCCGCGGTCGGGCCGGTACTGCCCGTCGTACATCGCGTAGAGGATCCGCACGTGCACGGGCTTGAGCCCGTCCCGCACGTCCGGCAGCGCCCGCCCGACGATGACCGACATCGCGTAGTCGATGTAGCTGCGCTGCATCTCGACCTGGATGTCGATGGGCTCGGTCCGGTCCCCCCCGCCCGGCGGGGCGGTGTCTACTTCAGTCACGTCGCCTCTCACTTTCCCGGTTGCGCGAGCCGTACCGGCCCTGCCGGCGAGATCTTCTTGCCAGAACGGATCTCCCCGCCTGCCCGCCTGCCACCGGGCGGGCCGGCTCTCGCGCTGGCGTCAGATGTCCAGGAACCGGACGTCCTTGGCATTGCGCTGGATGAACGACCGCCGGGCGTCGACGTCCTCGCCCATCAGCACGCTGAACAGCTCATCGGCCTGAGCGGCGTCATCCAGCGTGATCTGCCGCAGCACCCGCCGGGCAGGGTCCATCGTGGTCTCCCACAGTTCCCTGGCGTCCATCTCGCCCAGCCCCTTGAACCGCTGCACGCCATCGCGCGGCCGCGGGTCCTTGCGGCCCGCGGCGATCCCGGCCTCGATGACCGCGTCGCGCTCCCTGTCGGAGTAGGCGTACTCGGCCGCGACCCCGCGTCCCTCCCACTTGATCTTGTATAGCGGCGGCTGCGCGACGAACACGTGCCCGGCCTCGATCAGCGGCTTCATGAACCGGAACAGCAGGGTCAGCAGCAGCGTCGTGATGTGCTGGCCGTCCACGTCGGCGTCGGCCATCAGGATGATCTTGTAGTAGCGCAGCTTCTCGATGTCGAACTCGTCGTGGATACCCGTGCCCAGCGCCGTGATCATCGACTGGACCTCGTTGTTCTTCAGCACCCGGTCGATCCGGGCCTTCTCCACATTGAGGATCTTGCCCCGGATCGGCAGGATCGCCTGGAACATCGGGTCCCGGCCGCCCTTGGCTGACCCGCCCGCCGAGTCACCCTCGACGATGTAGATCTCGCAGCGCTCGGGGTCGCCGGACTGGCAGTCGGCGAGCTTGCCCGGCAGCCCTGCGCCGGCCATCACGCTCTTCCGGGTGAGGTCCCTGGCCTGCCTGGCCGCGATCCGGGCCCGCGCCGCCTGGGTCGCTTTGATCACGATGGCCTTGGCGTCGCCCGGGTTGCGCTCGAACCAGTCGCGCAGGTGGTCATTGCAGACCTTCTGCACGAACGATCTGGCCTCGGTGTTGCCGAGCTTGGTCTTGGTCTGCCCCTCGAACTGCGGCTCGGCGAGCTTGACGTGCACGATTGCGGTCAGGCCCTCGCGGACGTCCTCGCCCTCGAGGTTCTTGTCCTTGTCGCGGAGCAGTTTCTGCTCCCGGGCGTACCGGTTCACGATCGAGGTCAGCGCCGCGCGGAACCCCTCCTCGTGGGTGCCGCCCTCGGCCGTGTTGATCGTGTTAGCGAAGGTGTGCACGGACTCGGAGTAGGACCCGGTCCACTGCAGGGCGAACTCCGCCGAGATCCCGGGCGCCTCGTCGCTGAACTCGATGACCGACGCGTGCACCGGCTCCTTGGAGGCGTTGAGGTAGCGCACGAAATCGGCGATCCCGCCCTGATAGCAGAAGCTGTCGACGCGCGGCTCGCCGTTGATGTGCTCGGGGCGCTCGTCGGTCAGCACGATCGTCAGGCCGCGGTTCAGGAACGCCATCTCCTGCAGCCGCCGCGACAGCGTCTCGTAGGACCACTCGGTTGTCTCGAAGATCTCCGGATCGGGCCAGAACGTGGTCGTCGTGCCGGTCCTGTCGGTGGCCTCGCCCCTGGTCACCTCGGTGACCGGGTCGCCCTTCTGGTAGGTCTGCCGCCACACGTGCCCGCGCCTGACCGACTCGACCTGCAGCCTGGTGGAGAGAGCGTTCACCACGGACACGCCGACACCGTGCAGTCCACCGGAGACCTTGTAGGACTTGCTGTCGAACTTCCCGCCGGCGTGCAGGGTGGTGTGCACCACCTCGAGCGCGGGCCGGTTCTCCACCGGATGGTTGTCCACCGGGATGCCCCGGCCGTTGTCGGAGACCCGGACCCCGCCGTCGGGGAGGAGGGTCACCTCGATCCGGTCGGCCTCGCCCTCCAGGGCCTCGTCCACAGAATTGTCGACGACCTCCTGGACGAGGTGGTGCAGGCCCCGCTCCCCGGTGGAGCCGATGTACATTCCAGGTCGCTTGCGGACAGCTTCCAGGCCTTCGAGGACCGTAATCGAGCGTGCGTCATAGGACAAGTAGAAGCCTCCTGGAACTGGCAAGCCGCACCCGGCGCCGCGACCCCGCGACCGGCGTGCTGGCCGCCCTTGTGCGCCCCTTCATTTTACCTGGAGGTAGCGCCAGCCTCAGCCGTCTGCCCCAGTCCGCGATAGCGGAGCGTAGCCGGCACTGCCGGCTACGTACGGGCCGGCCGTCATCCGTAGGTGTCGCGGGGGCCCCGGCTGCCCCGGACCCGCCACTCACCGGGCCGGCGCGCTGGCCCGGCCGGGCCGCGCACTCGCACCCGCCTGATCGGCCCCGCGCCGACGGCGGCCTGACCGGCGCGAAGCTCGGCGTTGATCCGGTGCAGTAGCTGGGGCGCGAGCAGGCGAAGCTGCGTCGCCCAGGCGGTCGAGTCCGCCGTTACCGTCAGCTCACCCTCCGTAACGTGGTCTGGAGCGGAGTGGGCAGCCAGGTCCGGGCCGACGATCTCGGCCCAGCGCCCGAACACCGAGCCGATCGCGACCGGCTCCCGCCAGCCCTGATCGTCCAGCAGCCCGTCGATCGCAGCTCGCAGCGGCTGCGGATCATCGAGCGGTGCCCGGCGCCTGGTCCGCCGGCCCGACTCGCTTACTCCGGCCCGCGGCCCGCCCTGAACCTGGCCGCCGACCCCCGATGCCCGGCCCGCCTCGCCTGCTCCGGCCTGAACCTGGCTGCCGACCCTGGATGCCCGGCCGGCGGAGTGCGCGCCGGCCTGTCCAGCAGGTGACTCCGCAACGGCGGCCGCTCCGGCAGCGGTCCCGTCCCGGCTCTGGTCGGCTCCAGACCCGGCCTGACCCCGGCTGACTCCCGCCCCACCCCGGTCCGCCCCCGTGCCAGCCTGACCCCGGTCCGCTCCCGTCCCGGCCACTTCGCTGCCGGACCGCCGGGCCGGAGCGGCCAGGCCAGCGGGCCGCAGGCCGTGCGCTCTCGCGTCCGCCTTCGCCCGGGCCAGTGCCTCACGGGCGAGCCCGGCCCGGCGCTTCTCCTCATCGCGGCCGCGCCCGGCTGGTCCCGTGGCAGCAGCCCGCGCGGGCGGGCCGTCTCGCTCATCCACCGGTAACCGCCCCGCCCGCCACCAGGAACCGGTGCCCGTCTGCACCGCGCAGCCGGGCGGGCACGTCGCCTTCCACGGCCGCGGTGACCAGTACCTGGTCGGCGTCGCTCACCAGGTCGGCGAGGCGCTCCCGGCGCTCTCCGTCAAGCTCGGCGAAGACATCGTCGAGGATCAGCACCGGATCGTCTCCGTCGGTCCGCAGCAGGCCGTGAGCGGCCAGGCGGAGCGCGAGCGCCAGCGACCAGGACTCGCCCTGGCTGGCATACCCCCGGGAGGGCAGGCCGCGGATCCTCATGTCCAGGTCGTCACGATGCGGCCCGACCAGGCAGACAGCGCGCTCAAGCTCGGCATGCCGGGCCCGCGCCAGCGCGTCCCTGAGTACCCCGGCCAGTTCGCCGGGCCCGGGCCGGGAGGCCTGATCACCGAGGTCCATGCCGTCGCCAGCGCTCGCGCGGGCCGCCGCCATCCGGTAGCTCATCGCGACCGCGGCATCCTGGCCGGAGACGGCTGCGTACGATTTCGCCACGAGCGGGCTCAGCGCAGCCGCAAGATCAAGCCTGCCAGCCGTTAGCTCGGCACCCTTGGCCACCAGGTGCTCGTCCCAGACCTCCAGCGCGTCCAGCGCAGCGCCCGCCTCTGCCCCGCCCGCCCGGCGGGTGCCCGCCCGGGCCGACTTCAGCAAGGCGGTGCGCTGCCGGATCACCCGCTCATAGTCCGCCCTGACCCCGGCGAACCGCGGCCGCATGAGGACCAGCAGGTCATCCAGGAACCGGCGGCGCTGCTCGGGATCCCCCTTGACCAGGCCCAGGTCCTCCGGGGCGAACAGCACCGAGCGCACAGTCCCGATCACCTCGCGGGGACGGGGCACGGCAACCCGGTTGAGCCTGATCCGGTTGGCCCGGCCCGGGTTGATCTCCATCTCGACGAGGTTGCTCCGGCCGGCCGCCGTCACCGTCGCCCGGAGCACCGCCCGCTCGGCGCCCTGCCGCACCAGCGGCGCGTCCGTGCTCACCCGGTGGCTGCGCAGCGCCGCCAGGTAGCCGACGGCCTCCACGAGGTTGGTCTTGCCCTGACCGTTCGCCCCGGTGAAGGTTGACACGCCCGGCCCCAGCCGCACATCAACGGCCGCATAGGACCGGAAGTCGGTTAGCGCCAGCCTCGTCAGGTGCACACCCCGAGACTATTGACCCGCAGCAAGGTTTGCGCCCCCGAAGGTTCCCTGCGCTGAGCTAGCCCGGATCCCGCCGGCTGCCGCCGTACCAGCCGCCTCGGCGGCGCCGACGGATGGGGCGGGGCCAGCGAGAATGCACACCGCCGCCACCGGCCACCGGACGACCGGACCAGGCAGCCCGGACAGGCGGGCGCTCCGCGAGCATGCACGATGCAGCCCCAGGCGGCCGTCCGGGACGACCGGATCGGGCGGGCCCGCACGGGCGGTTCCGGCAGGAGCAAGCCACACCTCCCCGGCCGGCCGGATCGGCGGACCCGGCAACCCCGCAGGCCGTACGGCACGGCGCGGCGAGGCCCTTACGTGCCGAGGCGGATCGGCATCAGCAGATAGCGGTAGTCCGTCTGGCCATCGTCAGCCGGCTTCCCGGTGATCAGCGCTGGCTTGCCCGGCTCGGTGAACGCGATCCGCACGGTGTCAGAGTCGATCGCCGACAGGCCGTCCAGCAGGTACTGCGGGTTGAAGGCGATCGCCAGGTCGTCGCCGTCGAATGCCGCCTCGAGGCTCTCCTCTGCCTGAGCCTCGTCTCCGGTGCCGGCCTCCAGGGTGAGCTGCCCGCTGGTGAACGACAGCCGCACGGCGGTGTTACGCTCAGCGACCAGGGAAACCCGCTTGACCGCCTCGGACAGCGCGGGGGCTGACAGCTCGGCCATCGCGCTGGTGCTGGCCGGGAGCAGCCGACGGTACGGCGGGAACTCTCCGCCGAGCAGGCGGGTCGTGGTCCGCCGCCCCGCTCCCTCGAATCCGATCATCCCGTCGCCGCCTGCGGTACCCGCTCTCGCGCCGGCAATGGCTTCGTCGCCCGGCAGCGCCAGCGCGATCGACACCTCCGCGCCGGAGGTCAGCGAGCGGGCAGTATCGGTCAGGGTCCGGGCCGGGACCAGCACGGCCGCCGAGATGTCCGGCCGAGCGGGGTTCCACCGCAGTTCCCGCACCGCGAGCCGGTACCGGTCGGTCGAGATCAGCGTCAGCGTGTCGCCCTCGATCTCGATCCTGACCCCGGTCAGCGAGGGCAGGGTGTCGTCCCGCCCTGCCGCGACAGCGGACTGAGCGACCGCGGAAGCGAACGCGTCGCTGCCTACCGACCCGGCCGCTGCCGGCATCTCCGGGAGCGACGGATATTCGTCCTCCGGCATAGTCAGCAGCGTGAAGGTAGCGTTCCCGCAGGTCAGCACGGCCCGCCCGGCTTCTGCGACGATCTGCACGGGGCGATCCGGAAGGCTGCGGCTGATCTCGGCCAGCAGCTTGCCCGAGACGAGGGCGCTCCCCTCGCTCTCGACTGTCACCGGGACGACCGCCCGTGCCGATACGTCGTAATCGAAGCTCGACAGGGTCAGCTCGCTGGTGGCGTGCAGCCGCATGCCCGCCAGCACCGGCAGCGTCGGCCGAGCAGGCAGCGCGCGCGCTGTCCACGCCACGGCCTCGGCCAGGACATCGCGGTCAACCTGGATTCTCACGGCAGGTGCCTCCTGTTCTGCGACGAGCATGAGCCGGGCCAGCGGCACGGGCAGTCCCGGGACGCGCCGTCGTGCCTGCTAGCAGGTGATCTCTCGGAGATAAATAGTGTGGTAGCCGTCTTAGGGGCGGTGGACTCTGGGGATACCGGGCGTCCCGCCAGGTCAGGACGGCTACCGGTATGCACAGCTGCTGTGAGCGGGATCCGGATCCGGGCCCGGCTGTTGTGGACGGTCGCGTACCCGGCGGCCGGAGCGTACCGGTTACCCCCCGGATGGCCGGAGTTTTCCTCCGCGTATCCCACGCTGTTCCACAGCTCTGTCCACAGTCTGTGTGCACCGATAGTGACGGGAGGGTCCCATATCGGCCTGTTCGACGCCGCCAGCCGGGCCCGTGGTCTGCTCATGGGCGGATCACCCGGACAGGGCCTGCTGCTTGATGCGGTTGGTGAGCTCGGTCACCTGGTTGTAGATCGACCGCCGCTCGGCCATCAAGGACCGGATCTTGCGTTCTGCGTGCATGACAGTGGTGTGGTCGCGGCCGCCGAAGAGCTGGCCGATCTTCGGCAGCGACATGTCGGTCAGCTCCCGGCACAGGTACATGGCGATCTGGCGGGCCGTGACCAGGACGCGGGATCGCGAGGTACCGCAGAGATCATCGATGGACAGGTTGAAGTACGAGGCGGTCTGGCCCATGATGATCGACGCGGTTATCTCCGGCCCCTGCGCCTCGGGGATCAGGTCCTTGAGCACGAACTCGGCTAGCTGCAGGTCGACGGACTGCCGGTTCAGGCTGGCGAAGGCCGTTACCCGGATAAGGGCGCCTTCCAGCTCCCGGATGTTGGTCGAGATGCGGCTCGCGATGTACTCCAGGGCCTCGGGCGGTGCGTTGAGCCGGTCCTGCACTGCCTTCTTGCGCAGGATCGCGATGCGGGTCTCAAGCTCAGGTGGCTGGACGTCGGTGAGCAGTCCCCACTCGAACCGGCTCCGCAGCCGGTCCTCCAGGGTGACAAGCCGCTTCGGCGCGCGGTCGCTGGAGATCACGATCTGCTTGCTGGCGTTGTGCAGCGTGTTGAAGGTGTGGAAGAACTCCTCCTGGGTGCCTTCCTTGTTCTCCAGGAACTGGATGTCGTCTACCAGCAGCACATCGACATCACGGTAGCGACGCCGGAAGCCATCCTGCTTGCCGTCCCTGATCATGTTGATGAAGTCGTTGGTGAACTCCTCCGAGCTCACGTACCTGATCCGCAGGCCCGGGTAGAGGTTCTGCGCGTAGTGGCCGATCGCGTGCAGCAGATGGGTCTTGCCCAGGCCCGAGTCACCGTAGATGAACAGCGGGTTGTACGCCTTTGCCGGCGCCTCCGCCACGGCCACGGCGGCCGCGTGCGCGAACCTGTTGCTGGACCCGATCACGAAGGTGTCGAACGTGTACTTCGGGTTGAGCCGGGCCTGAGCCGGCCGCTGCATCCCGGTCAGCGTCGATGCCCCGGTCCCCGCTGCCGCGCCTGGCGGCGCGCTGGCCGGAGCGGGCTGGTCAGCGTGGTAGCCCTGCCCGGCACCGGCTGGCGGCGCGCCGGCGGCCGTGGCCATCGGAACGCTGCGTGGCCGGTGGCCAGGATCGTCGTCGGCCTGCCCGCCCGCCTGACCGGGAGCCGGGATGAAACCCGGCGCGGTCTGACCGGCCGGCCCGGCTGGCCCGAAGCTGACCGGCCGGTTGCCGGGATGCGCATGTTCTGCGTCGCTGCGCCCGGAGCGGGCCGTGAAACTGCCGGTCTCCTCTGGCGGGGCGCTCTCATCCTGCACGGATCCGTATCCGTCGGCTGCCTGCTGCTGGTGGTCGCTGGCGTCCTGGTGCAGGAACGGATAAACCGCGGCGTCACCTGATTCCTCGGCCGTGTCAGCACCGACCGACGGGTCTACCGTCACCGCGAGCTGAATGCTCCGGCCCAGTTCCCGGGAGAGCGTGTTGACGATCAGCGCGCGCAGCCGCGTTTCCAGCTGCTCCTTGACGAACTCGTTCGGGGTGGCGATGAGCGCGGTGTTCTCGACGAGCCCGAGCGGCCGGGTTAGCTTCAGCCACGCCCGGTGGGCCGGCTCGATCTGCAGGTCAGCCAGCTCGGCCAGGGATCGCGCCCATACCTGCGCGAGGTCTGCCTCACTCATCAGCCACCACCCCGCGCCCCCAGTGTGATCAACAGGTTTATCCACAGGTTGTGCACGTTGCACGTCAGCTTCGCGGGCGGTATTCCGGCAGCATCGGCTCCGTGGTTCAGGAATCCCGGCTGCCCCGGAGCCCGACCCCCGCTGGCGGCAGCGCTATCCACAGCCTAGAGGTCCGGTTCCCGGCTCGTTCGGCAAACGGCAAGTGTCAGGGGATGAGTGCTGGCGCGGTGGCCGCGTGCTGATGACGGGCGTTGAGGGGACAGTGCCCTGTGGCGTGGCCCCTGCTGGCGTCGGCGTTGAGGGGTGCCGCGTGGCACGGCCCGCGCCGGGCACCGGGGTCAGCCGGGGCCATCGTTCTCGCCTGCGCAGCCGGCCTGCCGGGAGTCGCAGGAGGGCTGCATGAACCCGCTGCTGGATCTTCCATGTGAAGCCCGCGGCCCGGAACAGCCACCGGCTGGCAGGAGGGCTGCAAGTTGACCGCTGCTGGCACTTCCGCATACGGTACAACGGTCCGGCTTTCCGGATGCCAGTTCCGCATGTCCGCAATCGGGGCTGTCGGCTGGCTATCAGCGTGAGTTTCCCGCATGCCAGGAGTTCCCGTGAGCAAGCGTACGTTCCAGCCCAACAACCGCCGCCGTGCGAGGAAGCACGGCTTCCGGCTGCGCATGCGGACGAGGGCCGGGCGGGCGATCCTGGCTGCGCGGCGCCGCAAGGGCCGCGCGCGGGTCAGCGCCTAGCGCTGCGCAGCACAGGCCGCGCGGGGTAGGCGGGGTTACCGGTGCTCCCGGCCGTCTCCCGGATGCGGCGGAGCGCCGAGTTCGCCGAAACCGTCCGGCACGGAGCCAGAGCCAGCCGACGGCACCTGTCAGCCCACTTGCTGGCACGGCCTGGCGTCCCGGAACCGCCCCGTGTCGGATTCGTTGTCAGCAGGGCTGTTGGCGGCGCGGTCGTGCGTAACCGGGTTCGGCGCCGGCTGCGTCATCTGGCCCGCGGGTATCTCCGGTCGCTTCCGGACGGTAGCCTGGTGGTGGTACGTGCCAATCCCCGGGCCGCGACCGCGCGCCAGGCGGAACTAGCCGCCGAACTCGGCCAGGTTATCGAGGTGCTGGTGCGGCGCCAGGTGGGATCAAACGGACCCAGCGGGCCAGGCGGGCCAGACTGGTCACGCTGGCCAAGCGGGGCGATGCGTCGATGACAGGCCAGGACCGGCAGCGAGTGGCGGCACTCTCGCCGCCGGATGAGCGAGCGGGCGGCGTTGCCCTTGCCCGGCCGGGCGGTCCGCCGGATGCCGTGGCGGCCACTCCAGGTGGACGCCGCTCGCCCCTGGCATGGGCGCTGGTAGCGCTGCTGACCGGATACCGTATTGTGGTCAGCCCGCTGCTCGGGCCGCGATGCCGGTTCTATCCGTCCTGCAGCGCCTACGCGCTGGAGGCGGTGCAGGTGCATGGCGCAGTGCGCGGCTCGTGGCTGGCGCTGCGGCGGCTGAGCCGCTGTCATCCGTTCCATCCCGGAGGCGTGGACCCGGTTCCGCCCCGGGCTGGCCGTGCCAGACTGGCCAGCGGCGGCCGTGCCGGCGCCGGACCCGAGATCACGAGGAGTTAGCAGGTGAACCCGCTTAACGCGCTCTACACGGCGGTCGCCTGGGTGCTGCGCCAGATCTACGATCCGCTGAGCCATCTGTTCGGCACGACCAGCGGCCTCACCTGGGTCCTGTCGATCGTGATCCTCGTGGTGCTGATGCGGCTGATCATGGTGCCGCTGTTCATCAAGCAGATGCACACCACCCGCAAGATGTCTGCCCTCGCGCCGCAGATGCAGGCGCTGCGCAAGAAGTACAAGAACGACAGGCAGACGCTGAACCAGGAGACGATGCGGCTCTACCAGGAGGCCGGCGTCAACCCGTTGATGGGCTGCCTGCCCGTGGTCGCCCAGCTTCCGGTCTGGTTCGCGCTGTTCAGCGTGCTGCGGGCGATCGCCGAGTGGAAGCCAGGCCAGGCCACCAAGTACGGCCTGCCGGAGCCGATGGTGCGCAGCGCGCATGAGGCATCCATTTTCGGTGCGCACATCTCGGACAAGGTGCTGTTCACCGGCACGCTGCAGGTTCCCGTCGAGGCGAAGGTAGTGATCGTGATCGCCGTGCTGATCAGCATGGTGACCACGTTCCTCACGGTGCGGCAGAGCCAGAAGCGCGGGATGATGCCGCAGGCCACCGCGGACAACCCGATGGGTCAGTCGCAGAAGTACATGATGTACATCATGCCGTTCTTCGCGCTGTCCGGGCTGTACTGGCCGTTCGGGCTGGTGCTCTACTGGGTGACGACCAACCTGTGGACGCTCGGCCAGCAGGCGATCCTGCTCCGGGTGTACCCGCAGCCGGCGATGGCCGGGACGGGCACGGATACAGCCGGGGTCGTTACCGGCAGTCCCGCCACCGGCAGGTCCGCGCGCGCGGTCCGGCCTGGGGGTCAGGGGAAGGCGCTGGCCGCAGGCCAGGGCACTCCGGGTAGTAACCCCGCAGGGACTGGCGGCCCGGGCGCCCGCAGGGATGCGAAGGCACCGCGGAGTGACGCAAGCGCGGCGGGCCGGCGGGCTGGTGCTGCGGCCAACGGAACGCCTGCACCCGCGGACGGCTCGGCGAATGGCAGCGGCGGACTGCTGCGCAAGCTCGGCCGGGCCAAGGAGACACCGGCCGCCGCGCCTGCCGGGCCGGAAGTTAAGCTCGTCAGGCAGCAACGGCAGAAGCAGTCGCGCAGCAAGCGCTCGGGCAAGCGGTGAGGCCTCGCCGCAGCCGGAAATCTGGCGATTGTCGGACAGGATCGACCTCGGACGAAGGAGGGCCCGGCAGTGAGCCACGACAGCGAGGTAGCAGAGCCGGACGGCCGGGAGGCGACGGCTGGGAAAGCCGGTGACGCTGCCGCGCCGGCGGGGCAATCTGCGCCGGCTGCAGGAACGACGTCCGAGCCGGACTCACCGGCCAGCCTGGACGGGGAGCCTGGCCTGGCCGGCGAAGGAGATGAGCCTGCAGCAGAGCCTGTAGCCGGCGGCATGCTCGCTGACGGACTGGCGGACGGGGACGGGGAGGCGGCCGAGTCCTCCGGACCGGGGATAGCAGACCTTGAGCTAGAAGGCGAGATCGCCGCTGACTACGTCGAAGGCCTGCTAGATGTCGCCGACCTAGACGGTGACATCGACATGGATGTCGAGGGCGACCGGGCACTGGTGTCAGTGGTGGGCGCTACGCTCGACGAGCTTGTCGGGCCCAATGGCGAGGTACTTGAGGCGCTGCAGGAACTGACACGGCTGGCCGTGCACCGGCAGACCGGCACGCGGACGAAGATGATGCTCGACATCGGCGGCTACCGGCAGCGGCGCCGGGCTGAGCTCACTGAGGCCGGCCGGGAGGCGGCCGCCGAGGTAGCCAGGACCGGCATGCCGAAGAAGCTCTGGGCGATGAACCCGTTCGAGCGCAAGATCGTTCACGATGCGGTCGCGGCATGCGGATTGCGCAGCGAGTCGGAGGGCGAGGAGCCGGACCGCCGGGTGGTTATCCTTCCGGCTGGCTAGGCGCCGCTGGCAGCGTTCTGTCGAGTGAGTGCCAGCCACGTGCTAGGCCAGGCTCTGAAACCGGGCGTCGGGCCCCCGGACGGGGCGGCAGACGTGTTCGGTGCGGCCCTGGGCAAGGCCTGCCGGTACGCCGAGATGCTCGCCGGGCCCGGGGTGGAGCGCGGGATCGTAGGACCCGCCGAGACCGGCCGGCTGTGGCAGCGGCACCTGCTGAACTGCGCCGCGGTCGCCGAGCTCGTCCCGTCGCCAGCCACGCTGGTGGACCTGGGCTCCGGTGCCGGGCTGCCCGGGATCGTGCTCGCGCTGCTGCTCCCGCAGGTGCGGGTGACATTGCTGGAGCCGCTTTCCCGGCGCGCCCAGTTCCTCCGCGAATGCGTGGCAGAGCTGGAACTCGGAAATGCCGATGTACTGCGAGCCCGGGCCGAGGACGCCGCAGGGCAGCTTGCCGCCGATGTGGTGACAGCGCGGGCGGTCGCTCCGATGGACCGGCTGGCCGTTCTCGCACTGGGGCTGGTCCGGCCTGGAGGTCTCGTTCTGGCCATCAAAGGAGCCAGCGCGCAGCAGGAGGTCAGCAGGGCAATGCCGGTGCTGCGGCGGCTTGGTATGCGAGATATCGCCGTCGTGCGTGCGGGCAGCGGTAGGGTCGAACCCGCCACGACCGTGGTCCGGCTGACCGCCGGACCCGCAGGCGGCAGCGCTGCCCGGAGCGGGAGTGGACGAGGACCAGGTGGCGAGCACGGGTCCGGGCCCGCGTTCGCCGGCGGGGCGCGCCGAGCGCGGGGCAGGCGCAGGAGACGGGAGAAATGATGACGTCCGATCCGGGAGTCGGCTGGCCCGGAAGTGGCCCCGGAAATGAGCACCCTGCATCGGGCCTGGGCTGGCCGCGGGCGTCAGGTGATGACGTCGGCCCGAGTACCGCGGCCACGGCGGTTCCCGCTGAAGCGGTGAGCGTGGTGACGGGCCGGCCGGGCGACACGCCGATCGCACGAGCTGCCGAGGCGGCTGTCATCGCACGCTCGGGCGGGCCGGCATGGCCACGGCCGCGCGGCTGCCGGGTCATGACGATCGCCAACCAGAAGGGCGGCGTCGGAAAGACGACGACTGCGGTGAACCTCGCTGCCTGCCTGGCGATGCACGGCTCGCGTGTCCTGGTGGTGGACCTGGACCCGCAGGGCAACGCGTCCACCGCGCTGGATGTCGATCACCATGTCGGAATCCCGTCGGTCTACAACGTGCTCGTCGAGGGACAGCCGCTGGCGTCGATCATCCGGCCGGTTTCAGGTTTCGCGAACCTGTACTGCGCACCGGCGACGATCGACCTCGCGGGAGCGGAGATCGAGCTGGTGCCGCTGGTAGCCAGGGAATCGCGCCTTGCCCGTGCGGTGGCCGCGTACGACTCGTCCGGACTGGATTATGTCCTCATAGACTGCCCGCCGTCGCTCGGCCTGCTGACCGTCAACGCCCTGGTCGCCGGTGCTGAGGTGCTCATCCCGATCCAGTGCGAGTACTACGCGCTCGAGGGGCTGGAGCAGCTGCTGCGCACGGTTGAGCTGGTCCGCAGCCATCTGAATCCTGGCCTGACCATCTCGACGATCCTGCTCACCATGTTTGACGCCCGGACGAAGCTGGCGTCGCAGGTTGCAGAGGAGGTCCGCGAGCACTTCGGTGAGACCGTGCTGCGGGCAGTCATTCCGCGCAGTGTCCGGGTGTCCGAGGCACCGAGCTATGGCCAGTCGGTCATGACCTACGACCCGGGCTCGAGCGGGGCGATGGCCTACCTTGAGGCGTCCAGGGAACTTGCCTACCGGAACGTGGGTGCCGCGCCTGGGGGCTGAGACCAGGCGAGCCGCGTGAGGCTATTTGCCGCCGGGAAGTAGTGGGCAAAGGCACGAGTGTCGCGTGACCCGGGTGCCTCCTCCGGGGCTGACGTGCTATGGGGCGGGCGTGCTGCAGGGCTGGCGGCTGCAGGGCAGCCCCGCCGGGTGGAGCGGCGGTTAGGTCGCCAAGGTGCGCGTATGCGGCCGGGCAGCAACAGCGAGGCGGCGGCTGCACCGCGATACACCGAGAGCGGGCATGTTTCACGTGGAACAGGTAGGGTCGGATGCCGTGCGCGGCGGCCCGGCCGTCCCCGCGGCCGATGGCTGGCGCACGATGACGACACGCCGGTCTCGGCACAGTCAGACGTAACTAGCGTGCGACTAGCGAGGTGAGCCTGAGAACGATGCCGCAGCAGAAGCGAGGCCTGGGCCGGGGTCTGGGTGCCCTGATCCCGTCTGCCCCGGCGGTTGGCCCGGATGCCGGGAGCCGCGACCACAGTCACCTCGGCATGGCGGCGGTGCCTGGCAGTCCCGAAGTGGGCGCGTACTTCGACGTCGTCCCGCTGGCCGCGATAACGCCGAATCCCCGGCAACCTCGTCAGGTTTTCGATGAGGATGCGCTCAACGAGCTTGCCGAGTCCATCCGGGAAGTTGGCCTGCTGCAGCCGGTTGTGGTGCGCCAGGCTGCTGCCGGGCGCTACGAGATCGTCATGGGAGAGCGCCGCTGGCGGGCGTGCCAGCTTGCCGGTCAGGCAGAAATCCCGGCGATCGTCCGGCAGACCTCGGATGATGATCTGCTGCGGGATGCGCTGATCGAGAACCTGCACCGCGAGCAGCTCAACCCACTCGAAGAGGCTGCCGCCTACGAGCAGCTACTCGAGGACTTCGCCGCAACCCACGATGAGCTAGCACGGAAGATTGGCCGGTCCCGGCCGCACATCTCGAACACGATCCGGCTGCTGAAGCTCCCGCCGTCGGTGCAGCGCCGCGTGGCGGCAGGGGTGCTGAGCGCCGGTCATGCGCGAGCACTGCTCGCGGTGCAAGATCCAGCGGCCCAGGAGCAGCTCGCACACCGGATCGTGGCCGAGGGCCTGTCGGTGCGAGCTGTCGAAGAGATCGTTGCGCTCGGCCAGGAAGCCTCTCGCCCGCCCCGGCAGCGGCCTCGCAGCCGGCCCGTCGCTCCGGCCCTGAAGGAGCTTGCGGACCAGTTGTCGGATGCGTTCGACACACGGGTCAAGGTAGAAATCGGTCAGCGCCGGGGGAAGATCGTGGTCGAGTTCGGCTCGGTTGAGGATCTGGAGAGGATCGTTGAGGCGATGATGCCTGGCCGGGCGCGGGGCCTGGCCGGGCGCGGGGCCTGACCGGGCGCGGGAGACGGTGGCCGGCGGCGCCCAGGCGAGTGACCCGTGGAGGTTTCACGGGAACCCGGGAACTGGCGAGAGGCCCCGAGGAACAGGCCGGATAACCAGCATTCCGCGTGGAGGTTTCACGGGAACCCGGGAACTGGCGGGAGGCCCGAGGAACGGGCCGGACGACCAGCGTTCCGCGTGGAGGTTTCACGGGAAACCAGGCACAGGCGGGAGGCTCTAGCCGGCCCGCCGGCCTAACAGGTGTTGCGTCAAGCTGGGCGATCCGTCAGCCACCCTGGCCGGCAAAGCCCGCCGGAGTTGCGGTGAGTTGCTCAGCCGCCTCGCGGATCGCCGCCGCGAAGGCGTCCACATCGTCCGCAGTCGTGTCGAACGCCGTCATCCAGCGCACGACGTGCTCTCGCTCATCCCAGACGTGAAAGGTCCACTCGCGCTGCAGGATGCCGATGAGCTGCGGATCGAGAACCGCGAATACCCCGTTGGACTCGACCGGCTGCCACAACCGAACTCCCGGTACGGTCGCCAGCAGCCCAGCCAGCCGCAGCGCCATCGAGTTCGCGTGGCTTGCGTTCCTCAGCCATAGATCGTCCTCGAGCAGGGCGGCGAACTGGACGGCGAGGAAGCGCATCTTCGAGGCAAGCTGCATCTGCTGCTTGCGTTCAAACCGGGCGTGCGCGGCGAGCTGCGGGTCCATCACCACGACGGCTTCGGCGCCGAGCGCGCCGTTCTTGGTGCCGCCGAAGCTCAGCACGTCGGCGTGAGCGGCGATGTCAGCGAGAGAGCAGCCCAGGTGCGCGGCAGCGTTCGAGAGCCGTGCCCCGTCGATGTAGAGATAGAGATCATTCTCCCGGCAGAACTGGGCCAGCCTGCTCAGCTCGGCCAGGGTGTAGCAGGTGCCAACCTCGGTCACCTGCGCGATGGCCACGACGCGAGGCTGAACCCGGTGCTCGTCGCCGAGCCCGGTCAGCCGGGACGCGATGATATCGGGCGTCAGCTTGCCATCGGGAGCCCCGGCCGTGAGCAGCTTGGCACCGGTAACCCGCTCGATCGCCCCGCACTCGTCCACATGCAGATGCGCGCTCTCGGCACAGATCACAGCGTCGAACCTGCGGAGCATCAGGCTGACGCCAAGTACGTTGGCCGCCGTTCCGTTGAAGACAAACAGGACCTCGCCAGCCGATCCGAAGGCACTGGCGATCCGGGCCTTCGCCGACTCTGTCCAGGGGTCCTCGCCGTAGGCGACCGCGTCACCGGAATTGGCCTCCGCGATTGCCTTGAGGACCGAGGGGTGAACTCCCGCGTGGTTGTCGCTTCCGAAGCTCTTGTGCGCCGTGGTCACCAGTCGATCCTATGATCAGCGGCAGGATGGCAGCGGCCAGGTCGGCGGCGCCCGGGCTGGCGTGCATGCCGCCGGTCCCCGGCCCGTGCTTGGTTCCGGGCTCGTGCTTGGCTCCCGGCTCGTGCTTGGTTCCGGGCTCGTGCTTGGCTCCCGGCTCGTGCTTGGCTCCCGGCCCATATTGCTGAGCGCGGCTACGACTCGGCCCCCGCGAACTCCGCGGGTTACCATGTCAGGGCACGACCAAGCCGAGGGATGCGGCGGCTCGTGGCTGCCCGTGCGCGCCGGGCGACGTGGGCGGCCCGGGGCCATCGCTACCCGCCGGGCTTCCCGTTCAGCGCTTGCCCGCTGCGCGCGGGATCAGAGAGATCGCCGTCAGCATGCGTACAGGGGTGGAAACGTGCCGCGTCGGCTCGTGAACATCACGCTCGACAACCTGGAGGACATCGCGCCGCGATGCCGGCGCTGCGTGTTCTGGGAGCTCGACCCTGTCGGATACGCCAGGGCCCACGAGGAAGGCGATCCGGCCCTCGAGAAGGAGGCCTGGCTGTCGTCGATGCTGCTGGAGTGGGGCAGCTGCGGCAAGATTGTCTACGTCGACGGGGTGCCGGCCGGGTACATCCTGTATGCGCCGCCGCAATACGTGCCCCGGTCCCTGGCATTCCCGACCAGCCCGGTGAGCGCCGACGCGGTCTTGCTCATCACGGCACATGTGATGGATGAGTTCGCCGGAGGCGGCCTCGGCCGGACGCTTGTCCAGGCTGCCGCGAAGGACATGACCCGGCGGGGCGTCAAGGCGATGGAGGCGTTCGGCGACCTGAAGTGGACCGGCCCCGCGTGCCTGGTTCCCGCCGACTACCTGCTCGCCGTCGGCTTCAAAACGGTGCGGCAGCACTCGCGCTACCCGCGGCTGCGCCTTGAGCTCAAAACCGCGCTGTCATGGCGCGAAGACGTCGAAGTCGCGCTGGAGCGCCTGCTCAACTCCATGACGCCGGAAAGGGCGCTCCGCCTCGCCTGACCGGTCCCGGCCTGGCGGCGGTCAGATGAACTCGGCGAGCTCGCGGAGCAGTGCCGACTTCGGCCGGGCGCCGACGATCTCCTTGACGACCTTGCCGCCGGAGAAGACGCTCAACGTCGGGATGTTCATGATCCCGTACCGCTGCGTCACCTGCGGGTTCTCGTCCACGTTCAGCTTCACTACGCTGATCTTGTCCGAGTGCTCGTCGGCTATCTCCTCGAGTACCGGGGCGACCTGTCGGCACGGCCCGCACCACTCGGCCCAGTAGTCGACCACCACCGGCTTCTCGCTGCGCAGGACGTCCTCGTCAAAGGTTGCGTCGGTAACCTTCTTGGTTGCACCCACGGTCGGAGCTTTCCTTTCGCTGCTAGTGGATCTCTGATTGGTTACTGCGCCCGCTGAACCCCGAATCGGGCGCTCGGTACTCGCATCGGGCTACACCTGGCCGACCGGCTGACCGACCGCCGTCCCGCCGGCCACTGCCGCTGTGCCGGCATCTTCGCGGCGGGGGTCCGCCCCGCTGACCGGCTCGTGCTCGGCCAGCCAGCGCTCGGCGTCGAGTGCAGCCGCACAGCCCGTGCCCGCGGCCGTGACGGCCTGCCGGTAGGTCCGGTCGACCACGTCGCCGGCGGCGAACACCCCGTCAATCACGGTTCGCGTGGTCGGCTGCTTGACCAGGAGATAGCCATCCGGGTCGGTTGGCAGCTGCCCAGCGAACAGCTCGCTCCGCGGATCGTGACCTATGGCCACGAACAGGCCGCTGATGGGCAGGATCGACTCAGCGCCCGATCTGACGTTCCGTATCCGCACGCCCGTGGTCCTGTCTTCGCCGAGCACCTCGATGACCTCGCTGTCCCAGAGGAACCGGATCTTCGGGTTGGCCATCGCGCGATCCTGCATGATCTTCGAGGCACGGAGCGCATCCCGCCGGTGGATAATCGTGACAGTCCGGGCGAAGCGGGTCAGGAAGGTAGCTTCCTCCATGGCCGAGTCGCCACCGCCCACGACAGCGATGTCCTGCTCACGGAAGAAGAACCCGTCACAGGTGGCACACCAGGACACGCCGTGGCCGGAGAGTCGCTTCTCTCCCGGCACGCCCAGTTCGCGGTACCTGGACCCGGTTGCGATGATCACCGTGTGCGCCCGGTAGGTCTCGCTGCCGGCGCGGACGATCTTCGGCGTCGCCGTGAGGTCGACCTCGGTCACGTCATCGGCCACGAGTTCCGCGCCGAACCGCTCGGCCTGCTTGCGCATCGCGTCCATCAGGTCCGGGCCGAGCACGCCGTCCGGGAAACCGGGGAAGTTCTCGACGTCGGTGGTGTTCATCAGGGCACCGCCAGACGTCACAGATCCTTCGAAGACAAGCGGGCTCAGCTTCGCCCGGGCCGCGTAGAGAGCCGCGGTGTATCCCGCAGGGCCCGAGCCAATCACGATCACTTGCCGGACGTCGGTCACGCTAGTGCCTTTCCACGAATACCGCACGGTCGTCAACAGTCCTGGGCACCCGCTGATTCCCGGACGTGGCTGGCCGGCGCCGGCCGGGGCATGAGGGCGCGGGCGTCGGATCAGACGCTACCGGCCGGCAGGGTGGTATACCTGAGCACGTCGCTCGCGGAGGCCGAGCAGGCGGGTCCGACGACCCACACCTCGAGCGGCTTAGCCACGGCGACCTGCACAACGATCAAGGTCGCCGGGCTGCCCTTGTACCGGGCGACGTCGACCAGCAGGACATTTCCGGTCCCGGCCAGCCGACCGACGCAGCCCTCCAGCAGGTCCACCGGCACCCTGCCAAGCGAGCCCGAGACCGGCGCCGGCGTGGTCGCGGTGGAACGGTGCGCGCCAGCCGATCCGGATGGCCCGAGCGTCGCGGCCGACGGGCCAGCCTGGGCGGACTGCCCGGAGCTACGTTCCGCCGCGAGGCCAGCCCGGACCTGGCCTTCCAGGCTTCCCTTGGCAAGATCGGCATCGGTGGTGATGGGCCGGAACGCCACCTGGTGGCTGCCCGGCCCGTAGTGGAGCTCGGGCCCGGCGGCCGCACGGCCCACCGACGGTGCCGCAGCGGAACTGGGGATCGCTGTGCCACCGGACCCTACGTTCTGCGAGACGAGATAGCCGCCTCCGGCAAGCACGACGGCCGCGGCGGCGGCCGCAAGTGCGCGCACGGCGACAGGGGAGCCGAGCCAGGACAGCCAGCCCTGCCGGCCGGCGCGCGCCCTGCGGTCCGCCGGGGCATGCCGGTCATGCCGGACTGGCCGGACACGATGGTCTTCGCCGTCGGGCCGGGTGACGCTCGCGGGCTCCGCGGGCCCGGCGGGCGCGGCCTGCCCGGCGCGCGCCGCGGACTCAGCCGATATGGCTGCCTGGATGCGGCCGGCCAGGCGATCTGGCATCGGCGGGACGGAAGTGGCAGCCAGCAGCGCAGTAACCCGGTCCAGGTCGGCATCCAGCCCGGAGCAGCGGTCACAGCCCGCTACGTGCCTTGCGATGCGCGATGACCTGCGCGCGGGAAGATCACCCGCGCGGTACCGCGCCAGGGTCACGCCGCTGAAGTGCCGATTCACGTCCGGCTGTCACCTCCATCCTGTTCAGGTAGGACGCGGCCGGGACCGGATCGGTTCCGTTGCTGCTGGGCGGGGACGGCCGCGCCAGGCCGGCCGCCCTGGCGCAGATGGGCCAGCCGGGGCACCAGCCGGGCACGCCCCCGCGCGCACCGGCTCTTGACCGTTCCCTGAGACACGCCGAGGACGGCTGCGGCGTCGGCCACCGGGTATCCCAGCATGTCCACCAGGACCAGCGCTGCCTGCTGGTCCCGGGGAAGCGTGCGCAGCGCGGCGGTCACATCGAGCGCCAGGTCGCTCCCGGAAGACGGATCGGGATCGGCGTGCGGCGCCGTCGCGGCGTCCATGGCGTCGTCATACGGATCGACGGGGCGTACTGGCCTGCGCCGCATCCGGTCCAGGCAGGCGTTGATGACGATGCGGTGCAGCCAGGTTGTGACCGCGGAGTCGCCGCGGAAGCTCGCCGCCCGCCGGAATGCGGAGATCATCGCCTCCTGCAGCGCGTCGGCGGCCTCCTCGGGGTCGGAGAGAGTCCGGATCGCCACGGCCCACAGCCGGTCACGGTGCCGCAGGAAAAGCTGACCGAACGCTTCCGGGTCACCGCAGACGTGACGGCGCAGCAGTTCGCTGTCCGACAGGTCCTGCGCGGCCTCGCGGTCAGCCGAGATCGCCGGGATCGCCGACCGCGCCCCGGGCACCGGCCCGCCGTCATGGTAGGCAGGGTCGTCTGAACTGGCGGGATTGCCGCGAGGCTCGCTGTGGTCCGTCGGTTCTCCCTCCCAATCGCCGTGCGGAGCCCGATCGGCACCAGACAGTGCCCGCGAGGCCGGGTAGCTAGCCCGAGCCCCGAACCACGATGTTGAAGATCTCCGCCATGTACCAGTTGTGCCGGTGCGCCATCGGGGGCAGCTTAGTGAACCAGATCAGCACATAACGACCGCGGGCAGAGCTCTTGACGGTGAATGTGTACGTCCCGCCGACATCGCTGGCCTGCGCAACCGTTGTCATCGCGGACACTGTGGCCGGGGAGCGCAGGTCGCTGTTGCCGATCTTGATCTGGACATCGGCGCCGGGGATCTTCCCGAAGGTGATCTGCAGCGAGCTGAGCCGCACCGGCTTGCCCATGTCGAGGATCAGCCCGGTGCCGTGCTTGAGGCCGCCGAAGTAGGGACTGCCCTCATACCACTGGGTGTACCAGTCAGTCGAAGGGTTGCCGTCGATGGCCAGCGGCGCCCACTGGTTGTTCTCATCGCCGGCGTCCTTGAGGTTGTCGGCATCGAAGCCGTGCGCGCTGACCGGCTTGAGCACCGCGACACCGGAAGGCCCCGGCGAGCTGACATGGTGGCGAGCTTGACTGCCGCCGCTGCCGTGGTGAGCTTCCGGCTTCCGGCCCAGGTGCAGGCTCGCCGCCACGATTCCGGCCACGATCACAACGGCGAGCACTGCGATGCCGGCCACCCGCAGCGGGCTGCTCCGGCTGCGCTGCCCCGGCTCGTATGCCCGGAACGGCTCCCCGTCGGCGGGAGGCGTGCCTCCGGGCGGCCAGTACTCGCGGCCTGGCGCAGGAGCCGCGGGGCGCATGCCGGCCGGGGGCGCGACCGCAGGCGGCGGAAGCGGCGGTGCCGCCGTGACCAGCGCTGCGGCGAGTTCGGCCGGGGTAGTGATGGGCGGCTCCGGTCTCCGGTCACGGAGCTGCAGGGCGCGGCAGGTGATCACGTCCAGCGCTGACGGCACGCCGGCCCGGACCTGTCGCGGGCTGCACGGGTGCCCGTCGGCCACCGGTGCAGGCGGCAGTGTCGGGTAGTCCGGCCCTGGCCAGTGCGCGGTCAGCGTGGCGTAAAGGAGCTTCGCCAGGCCCCTGGTGTCCGCGAGTGCCGGATCGTCGGCACTCACCCCTGACAGCGCCGCAGCCACGCCCAGGCCCACGACCTTGACCTCTCCGCTGGGTGACCAGCGGATCGAGTCCGGCGTCAGGCAGAGGTGCGCGAGGCCCGCAGCGTGCGCCGACGAGAGGGCACCCGCCGCTTCCGCGACGATCTGCGCGCCGCGTGCGGGCTCCAGCGGCCCGGTGGCGAGCAGGTCGCCGAGCGACTCTCCGGTGGCCCATTCCATGACGATGTAGGCATGATCCCAGTCATCCTCGACATCGAATACCTGAGCCAGGCGGGCGTCGCTGAGCCGGCTAGCGGCCCTGGCTGCGGTCACGACCTCGCGAATCCGCGGAAAGCCGGACGCGAAAGTGAAGACCGTCACCGGCCGGGCCAGGATCTCGTCGATTGCCTTCCAGACAGCCCAGCCACTAGCGGCGGCGACCCGGTCCTCAAGGCGGTACCGGCCGCCGAGCCGCGTCCCCGGTTCCGAGATAAACGTGCTCATGCGGCGCGACGTCAAGAGCTGCTCGCTCCCGAACCCTCCCTCCCGGCCCGATGGCACAGAGCCCCAGCACAGAGCTCACGACACAGAGACCATGATGCTGCACAACATGCTAGGCGTCCGCGCCGCCCTCGGTGAGCCTGCGCACCGTCAGTACGCAAACCGTTACGGCCAAGAGACACTTGGCCGGGCCCGGCTGGGGTCGGCCAGCAGGGCTGACGCCGGGCATCGGGCAGCCTGCGGCGGGCCTGCGGCAGCCGCCGGGCACCGGGCCGCGGGCACCGGGCCGCGGCCTCGGGCATAGCCGCGGGCTGCCAGGCACGAGCCGGCGTTAGCGGCGCAGCCGCGCGGTCAGGGACCACGCCAGTTCGCTGACTTCCCTGATCCGCAGGCCCCTGGCGAACACCAGGTACACCAGCAGGGCCCCGCAGCCGCCCACCACGACTGTTGCCAGCGCGGATATCCGCCCGGGCTGCAGCACCGAGCCGATCATGACCCCCACGCCGAGCGCGAACAGGGCAGCCGGGATCGCGGCCAGGTGCATCCGTACCAGGCTTGGGCCGATGACTTCCCCGGCCAGCCCGCCGATCCGGCGGCCCAGGATCCGCCAGGCAGCGATCGACCCGGCCAGGTTGGCCAGCCCGAACCCGGCACCAAGTCCTACGACCACGTCGCGAGCGGGGAGTACGCTCAGCGCGATCAGGTTCGCGGCGATGTTGGTGAACATGGTCAGCACGCCGATCATCGCGGCCGTGCGGCTGTCGTGCAGCGCGTAGAAGACCCGCAGCAGGAGCTGGAAGAGCATATACGGAACGAGGCCGAGGGAGAAGACCGCGAACACCTCGCCCATGTACCTGGCGTCGGCGTAAGAGGTGTGACCCCAGGCGAGAAGCCCCTCGGCAAGCGGCTGCCCGAGTACCGCGAGGACCAGCGCTGCGGGAACGACGATAACGGAGGCGAGCCGTACGCCCGTGGAGAAGTCGCTGCGGACGAGGCTGTAGCGACGCTCTGCCGCGTGCGCGCTCATCCGCGGCAGCAGCGCGGTGATGACCGAGATCCCGACGATGGCGTACGGAAGCTGGAACAGCAGCCACGCGTTGCTGTACGCGGCGAAGCCGTGGGCGGCATTAGGACCCCGCTCCGCGCTGCTGGCGACGCGGGACGTCACCAGGAATGCGACCTGGGTGGTCGCAACGTAACCGAGCATCCAGCCGGCCATCCGGCCGATCTCGCTCACCTCGGCGCGGCGGAAGTCGAACCGCGGATGCCAGCGGAAGCCGACCCGGCGCAGGGACGGGATCAGCGCGACCGTCTGAGCGACGATGCCCAGCGTCGTTCCGAAGCCCAGGAGCTGCACCTGGAGCGGCGTGATCGTGGCAGGAGTGCGGTGCACTCCGGCGATGGCTATGAAGGCCGCGGTGACGACGGTGACGACGATGTTGTTGACCACCGGCGTCCACATGGGCGAGGCGAAGTGTCCGCGGGCGTTAAGGACCGCCCCGGCCAGGGAGCTCACGCCATAGAAGAAGATCTGCGGCATGAAGAAGAAAGCCCAGATGACGAGCAGGTGCCGGCTCGCGCCCTGAGCGCTGGGGTCATACAGGAGCGCGAGCTGGGCGGCGGCGAGCGTCGCGATCAGCGTGATGGCTGCCAGCAGGACCGTGACAAGGGTGAACATGCGCTGGTCGTATGCCTCGCCACGGTCGGAGTTCCGCTTGGCGGCCTTGACGAGCAAGGGCACGATGACGCTCGTCAGCACTCCGCCTATGGCCACGTTGTAGACGGCGTTGGGGACCGTGTTCGAGTAGTTATAGACGTTGCCGAGGGTCGCAGTTCCTAGCGCGTAGACAAGGACGAACGTGCGGAGCAGGCCGGTAACCCGCGAGGCGAGAGTGCCGGCTGCCATCGCGCCCGTGGCCCGGACGAGGCCCTCGTTACCGGCTCTCGTTCGCTCTGCCCGGGTGACATCGGCCAGCGTGACGGGCCCGCCGTCGGCGTATCGGGGGTCGAGGTAGCGGGGATCTGCGTAGCGGGGGTCGCGGTAGCGCGGGTCGGCGTAGCGCGGGTCGGCGTACCGGGGGTCGCGGTAGCGCGGGTCGGTGTAGCGGGGGTCGCGGTAGCGCGGGTCGGCGTAGCGGGGATCGGCGTACCGCGGGTCGCCGTAGCGGGGGTCGGCGTACCGCGGGTCGCGGTAGCGGGGGTCGCGGTATCGGGGGTCGGGGTAGCGCGGGTCGGCGTATCGGGGGTCGGGGTAGCGCGGGTCGGGGTAGCGCGGGTCGGGGTAGCGCGGGTCGGGGTAGCGCGGGTCGCCGGTCTGCCCTTCTCGTCCGCGCGGGCTTGCGTACCGGGGGTCGGGGTAGCGCGGGTCGGCGTAGCGGGGGTCGGGGTAGCGGGGGTCGGCGTATCGGGGGTCGGGGTAGCGGGGGTTGTAGGGTCGCGGGTCGTCGGCCTGCCGGCCTCGTCCGCGCGGGCTTGCGTACCGGGGATCGGCGTACCGGGGATCGGCGTAGCGGGGGTCGCGGTAGCGGGGGTCGGCGTACCGGGGGTCGGGGTAGCGGGGGTTGTAGGGTCGCGGGTCGCCGGCCTGCCGGCCTCGTCCGCGCGGGCTTGCGTACCGGGAGTCGGCACCCGGAGGCTCGCCGGGTCGGCGATTACCAAGCGACTGACCCAGAGCGCGCGGGTCGCGCTGATCGGAGTAACTGTGTCCGTCTCGAGCGCCGCGTCCGGCCGAGTCCGGGTACCCGGGGGCCTGGCCGCGCGACCCTCCGGCCCGGCCGCCGTAGCTGCCTCCCTGCCTAAGGTCTGGCGGCGCCTCGAACTGCCCGGTGTATGGAACATCATCTGGCAGGCTGCTGCGGAACCCATCGGGCTGCCGTCCGGCAGGGCCGTGACCGTGCTCCGGTCCGCTGCCGCGCTCTCGGCCGGCCATGCCGGACCAGTAGCCGTCTGGCGAGCTGCGGCCAGACCCCTCCTGCTCCGCTCGGCCCGGCCCGTGCTCGCCTGGGTCACCTGCCGTCGGTCCGGCCCGGCGCCGAGGCGTATTCATCTGCCTCCTCAGGTTGGCGATCGCCGCTGGCCGTGGCTCCGCGGTCGTCTGTCCGGGGAGCGTGGCCAGGCACGACGCTACCCGTAACGGCCCGGCTGGCGGACCAGTCTGGTCGGCTGGCGTCGTGATGACGGTCGCCGTGCCCGTGCCCGGTCGCATCTTTGGGGTCGCTGGCGTGCCCGCCGCGCCCCGCGTGCCCTGGCCGGTCGTGGGGCCGGCCGCGCCGCATGGCCCGGCTGGCCGAGGTCAGCATGAATATCCCGAGCGCCGCAGCGATGATGATGAGGGCGATGGTGCCGTAGTGCGTGGCCTGAACGGTCATCCGGACCTGGCTACCCGGCAGGGCAACGTAGCCAGGGGTCAGCAGCCGCACGTCCATTGTCGTAGAGCCGACGGAGGAGGCCCTGAAGGTCAGCCGAACGGTGATCACGGTGTTCGCTGGCACAGTCAGGGGCCTGGAACCGTTCCTCTTGCTGCCTGTCACGACAACGTCGGGGTGGGACTTCAGCGTGATGCCCGAGCCCGGCGGGAGCAGGACCTCGAGCCGCAGCCGGACCGGATAGCCGAGCTGGTTATCTATCGATACCGGGATGGTGCCGCCCAGCCCGCCGAGCGTCACATGTGGCTGGCTGATCACGCGCAGGTCGTGCTGCTGGCTCTCGACGTAGCTGGCGAGCCTGCCGATCAGCCGGGCCTGGTCCGCTGCGCCGCCGCCGCGCCAGGCCGAGGACTCGGCACCCGCCACCGCGTAGTCAAGCCTGGGGCTGGCGCTGAGCCGTATTCCCTGGAGTACCTGTATCGAGTACTCCAGCTGGCTCAGCCGGCGAAGCTGGCTGCCTCGGAGTTCGTCATGGCTGACCGCGTCCGGGCTGCTGCGCGGAACCTGGCCGGCTGGGTGCCTGGCGGTCGCTAGCTGGCCAAGGTTCGCCGTCCGGAGCCACGGCGCCGCGGCGGTCTCCGCCAGCATCTTGTCGGCCAGCGCGGCTGGCGGGTTCCAGTACCGCGGCGGTGCCACCACGACGGCCCGGGAGACTTCCGGGTCCTCGGCGGCAATCATCGCGGTCTCGGCCAGATACCGCTGCTCGACCGCGAATTGCGTGGAGGCGGGCTCTGACGGAGAGTCGGCCGATCCTAGCAGCCTGGTGATCGTGTCGTCGGACAGCAGCACCCGCATGACCCCGCCGACTCCGTTCGGGGTGCTGGTAATCGCCGATGGAGTCGGCGGGAACGTCGAGCGCGGCGGCATCGTGGTGCTGTCCAGGATCACGGTGCTGATCTTGTTGGCGGCCAGCGCCTCCAGCACTGGATAGCTGGCGATTCCGCCCGCTGGCCAGGCCATCGTGGCGAGCCGGCTCGCCTCGCCAGCGCTGATACCTGCGGTCGGCGAGCGCCCCAGCGCGCCTGCGGCCACGGAGCGGCCAAGCTGGAGCGCCCTGGCGAGGTCCCGGCTCATGTTCTGCCGGACCAGCGCCGCGACGTCGACGTCCGCATAGGGAGTGAGGAACATCGCCTGACTCGCCGTCGCCTGACGCAGCCGGTTCAGCCACGCGGCAGCGTCCGCGTCGGCGGGAAGCGTCTTGCCGCCGGCGCACGTCGCGCCCGATCCGACAACGTAGCGCCGTGTCATGGTCTGCACGTCACCCAGCAGGGCCGGATCGATCGCCCAGGTCAGGTGGTCCGCCGCCGAATACGCCTGGCCGGCGGCCAGCAGCGTGCTGAGCCTCCCGCCAGACCGCAGGCTCGTGGCCAGGTAGTTGCTGAGCAGCCCCGGGCAGGCACCCTGCTGCGGCGTGTCGATAAGCGGCCAGATCCACGAGACCGTCATCGGCTGCGGTCGGAGATACCCGCTGTGCCTGGCAGGCCAGTACGGCAGGAACGTGCGGTCCACCGAGAGCTCGGTCCCGGCGGAGTTGTCGGCCTCAGCAGCCAGCGGGTACACCCCGAAGGCGCTTATGCCGATGTCGCTGACCTTCAGCCGGATAGTCCAGGCCACGGAGGCGTGCGGCCGGACCGGGCCAGCGACCGGGGTCGCCGCTCCCGGGATCGGGTAATCGGCCAGTTCCAGGCCGTCGGCGTATGTCTGCAGGGAGTCCCGGCTGGTGAAGGCCTGGGCCGACGACCGCAGGCGTACCGTCAGGCCGGACACCGGTGCGGCGGATGCGTTCTGAATGAAGCCCTTGACGGTGACCGTCTGACCGGCCTGGGCATACTGGGGCGAGACCGACGTTATCGTCACCGTGACTAGCGGTGTAGCGGCCTGCTGAGCGCTGGCCCTGGACGCTGCGCCGCCCGTGAGAACGGCGGCGGCTGCTATGACGGCGCAGGCGCTCAGCAGCGGTCGTGGCATGGCGGACATGCTATTGGCTGGATGGCCCGGGCTGGCCGGGAGCGCCGAGAGCGAGATGTCTGCGGGGTCGCGAGAATACGCTGCATTGGCTCCCTCCGGGATCCCCGGGTTTACCTAGCTTATCCGCAGCACCTACCCTCATTGGCCGTGCCAGATTCCATGCCACTGACGCCACAGCAGCGCCGGGCCGCCGCCCGGCTGCTGGCGAGTGCCGCACCCGCCGCGGCAGGGCTGGGCGAGCTGTTCACGCGCCACGGTCACGAGATCGCCCTGGTCGGCGGGTCGGTCCGGGATGTGTTCCTGCGCCGTGAGCACGGTGACCTGGACATGGCCACCGACGCGCCGCCGGCCAGGGTCCTGGAGATCATTCAGGGCTGGGCGGACAAGATCTGGACGATCGGGATCGATTTCGGCACCGTCGGGGTCCGCAGGGGCGCGACCACCTATGAGATCACGACCTACCGGAGCGAGCGGTACGCGCGCAAGTCGCGCAAGCCCGACGTGAGCTACGGCAGGTCGCTGGAAGACGACCTGTCCCGCCGGGACTTCACCGTCAATGCCATGGCCGCGCGCTTGCCCGGCTACGACCTCGTGGACCCGTATGGCGGACTGGCTGACCTGCGCGCCCGGCTGCTGCGCACCCCCGGCCCGGCCGAGGACTCGCTGGATGACGACGCCCTGCGGATCATGCGGGCGGCGCGGTTCGCTGCTCAGCTCGGCTTCGAGGTGGCGCCTGACCTGCGCAGCGCGATGTCCAGGCTGGCCCCGCGCCTTGCCGAGTCGGTCTCGGCAGAGCGGATCTCCGGCGAGCTCACCAAGCTCATGCTGGCTGATGACCCGGCCGGGCCATCGCGCGGCGTCGCGCTGCTGGTCGACACCGGCGTCGCCGATATCGTGCTGCCGGAGCTTCCCCGGCTCCGGCTGGAACGCGATGAGCACTTCCGGCACAAGGATGTCTACCAGCACACGCTGACAGTCCTGGACCAGGCGATCCGCCTGGAGGAGCGTTATGACCTGCGCCAGGACCTGGTGCTGCGGCTGGCCGCGCTGCTGCACGACATCGGGAAGCCGAAGACCCGGTCGCGGCTGCCGGACGGGCGGGTTGCCTTCCATCACCATGAGGTCGTCGGGGCGAAGCTTGCCAGGGCGCGGCTATCCGCGCTGCGCTACCCGCGCGAGGTGGTCGAGGATGTCTCGCGGCTGGTGGAACTGCACCTGCGGTTCCACGGCTACACCGACGAGGAGTGGACCGATTCGGCCGTCCGCCGGTATGTGCGCGACGCCGGGCCGCAGCTATCCCGGCTGCACGCGCTGACCAGGGCCGACTGCACGACCAGGAACCAGGCCAAGGCGGCGCGGCTGGCCCGTGCCTACGACCACCTGGAGGAACGGATCGAGGCCCTGGCGCGGCAGGAGGAACTGGACGCGATCCGGCCCGACCTGGATGGCGTCGAGGTGATGAGGATCCTCGGCATCGAGCCAGGGCCCCGCGTGGGCGACGCGCTGCGGTTCCTGCTGGCGCTGCGGATGGAGCACGGGCCGCTCGGGCACGAGCGAGCCGTTCAGGAGTTGCTGCGCTGGGCCAGCGGCGAGGGACTCGAGGTGCCGGGCGACTCGGAGCCGGGCGACTCGGAGCCGCCGGGCTCTGGTCCGCCGGGCTCTGGGCCGCCGGGCTCTGGGCCGCCCGCTGGCGCGCCGGAGGCATGACGGCTGGCGGCCGCGTATCCCGCTGCGGCCACCAGATAGCCCACGGCGACCAGCAGCAGCACAGGGTACGACCGGCCATCGTCCGGCAGCAGCACCGCGCCGACGGCCGCGCCCAGGACGAACGCCGCGTTGTAGAACATGTCGTTCACGGAGAAGACACGGCCCCGGTAGTCGTCGTCGACCCACTGCTGGATGATCGTGGTGGTGCAGATCGCGACCGTTTGTGCGGTGAGGCCCAGCCCGAAGCCGATGATCAGGAAGGCGGCCTGGCTGAAGGTCGGCCCCAGCGCTCCGCAGATCACCCCGGCGACCGCGAGCAGGATGACGATCCAGAGCCGCTTGCTGACCAGGCGGGTCGCGGCCGGGGTGATCACGGCGGCGGCGCCGTAGCCGAGCGCCGAGGTGATGACTACCAGCGTGTAGTGGCCCAGCGCGGTGTTGCCGTTCCCGCCCGGATAGAAGTAGTTCCGGTACAGCAGGATCGACATCAGCAGCAGCAGCCCGTACAGGAACCGGTGCGCCGCGGTGGCGGTCAGCGCGGCGGCGGCGGGGCGCCTGCTCCAGACGTGGCGCGCTCCGGCCGCCAGGCCCCTGGCTACCTTGGCCAGCTCGGTGCCGATGCCGGCCGGCGGCGGTGTGCCGGTGCCGAAGACGGGGCCGAGCAGGTCCCGGCGCATGGTCGCGCCGACCAGGCCCGAGGCCAGGTAGCAGGCTCCAGCGGCCAGCATCGTGGCTGCCGAGCCGATGCGCCCGCCGCCGGTCACCAGGTGCACCCCGAGGCCGATGACCCCGCCCGCGAACGCGATGATGGTGCCCGACGTGGGGGCCACCGAGTTGGCCATCACCAGCTTGTCCTCGGGCACCACGTGCGGCAGCGCCGCCGACAGCGCGGACAGGAAGAACCGGTTCACGCCCAGGACCGCCAGCGCGGCGATGTACAGCGGCAGGCCGAGGACGCCGGACGCCACCAGAATGGCTGATACCACGACGAAGCCGGCCCGCACGACGGCTGACCACACCAGGATCTGGCGGCGCGACCAGCGGTCGATGAACACTCCAGCGAACGGGCCGATCAGCGAGTACGGGAGGTAGAGCACCGCGAAGGCGAGCGCCGCCGCGGCGGGGTCGGGGAACATCTGCGCCGAGAAGAACACGTATGCGCCGAGGCCCGCATTGAACACGCCGTCTCCGCACTGGGAGACCAGCCGGGTCGCGAACAGTCTGCGGAAGCCGCGTTCGGCGAGGACGCTGCGCAGGTCCACGACGAAGGATGATCGCTTCGGGCTCATCTCACCAGCTCGTGTCGGCGGCGCGCCCTGGCGCGCGACGCTGGCCCGCTGCCCGGCGGCTGCGAGCGAGGGCTACCCATCAGCGTACGGTGCCGGAGACTGCCGCGCACGGCCCGGCCGCGCGGCGGCCCCGCCGGGGTTCACGGCTGGCTGGGCGGCGGCCCCGCCGGGGTTCACGGGTCGGCTGGGCGGCGGCCCCGCCCGGTCCCGGGGGCCGGTGACGCCCCGGCTTTCATGATCGCGGACGCTTTCCCACGGAATTCATGGGAAAGTGTCCGCGATCATGAAGAACAGCCGAACGGGAGCGCCCGGCCGCGGCCCGGCCGCCGGTCAGCGGTCGACTTCGCCGCGGATGAACTTCTCCACGGCGTCCCGGGCCACGTCGTCGCCGTACTGCTCCGGGGGTGACTTCATGAAGTACGAGGCGGCGGAGAGCACCGGCCCGCCGATACCGCGGTCCTTGGCGATCTTGGCAGCCCGTACCGCATCGATGATGACCCCAGCGGAGTTCGGTGAGTCCCAGACCTCCAGCCGGTACTCCAGGTTGAGCGGCACGTCGCCGAAGGCCTTGCCCTCCAGCCGGACGAACGCGAGCTTGCGGTCATCGAGCCACGGCACGTGATCGGATGGCCCGATGTGCACGGCCGCCTTCTCCATCTCGTGCGGGATCTGCGACGTGACGGACTGGGTCTTGGAGATCTTCTTGGACTGGAGCCTGCTGCGCTCCAGCATGTTCATGAAGTCCATGTTGCCGCCCACGTTGAGCTGGTAGGTGCGCAGCAGCTCGACCCCGCGGTCCTCGAACAGCTTGGCCAGGACCCGGTGCGTGATCGTCGCGCCGACCTGGGACTTGATGTCGTCGCCCACGATCGGCACGCCTGCCTCGGTGAACTTGCGCGCCCATGCCGGGTCGGAAGCGATGAACACCGGCAGCGCGTTGACGAAGGCTACCCCCGCGTCCAGCGCCGCCTGGGCGTAGTAACGGTCGGCCTGCTCAGAACCCACCGGCAGGTACGAGACCAGCACGTCGGCCCGGGCGTCACGGAGCGCCTGCGCCACGTCGACCGGCTGCTCGTCCGACTCGGTGACGACCTCGCGGTAGTACTGGCCGAGGCCGTCGAAGGTCGGGCCGCGCTGCACGCTCACGCCGATCGGCGGCACGTCGCAGATCTTGATCGTGTTGTTCTCGCTCGCGAAGATCGCCTCGGAGATGTCCCTGCCGACCTTCTTCGCATCGACGTCGAACGCGGCGACGAACTCCAGATCCCGCACGTGGTACGGGCCGAACTGCACGTGCATGAGGCCCGGCACCCGGCTCGCCGGGTCGGCGTCGCGGTAGTACTCGACGCCCTGAACCAGCGAACTGGCGCAGTTTCCGACCCCCGCGATGGCTATCCGAACCGAACCCATCTACCTGCTCCTAACTTTCTGGCCGCTGCGGAACCCGGACTGGCGTCAGCCGTTCCAGGCGCCGTCTCGGTCCCTGCGGTGGCGTCCCCGGCAACCGGCCGGGGCTGTGCGGTGTCTCCCGAGACCGGGAGGGTGGCATCTGCCGTCGTGGTCGTGGCGGGTGTCGAAGCTGTCGTGTGCGGACCGGGCGGCTGTGGTGTCTCGGCGCTGCGCTCGGATGCGATCAGCTCGTTCAGCCACCGGACCTCGCGCTCGACCGATTCCAGGCCGTGCCGCTGCAGCTCCAGGGTGTAGCTGTCGACGCGCTCCCTTGTCCGGGTCGCTGCGGCCCTGACATGCTCGAGCCGTTCCTCCAGCCGGCTGCGCCGGCCCTCAAGGATCCGCATCCGCACGTCCGCGCGGGTGAGCCCGAAGAACGCGAAGTGCACGCCGAACCCGTCGTCATCCCAGGAGGCCGGGCCGGACTGGGCGAGCAGGTCCTGCAGCCGCTCCTTGCCGTCGGCGGTCAGCCGGTAGACGATCTTCGACCGGCGGCCGGCTAGCGGGTTGCCGGACGGGCTGGCCCCAGGCTCCTCGGCTATCAGGCCCTGAGCCAGAAGCTGCTTTAGGCACGGGTAGAGCGACCCGTAGCCGAACGCGCGGAAAGCTCCCAGCGCGTTGTTGAGCCGCTTGCGCAGTTCGTAACCGTGCAGCGGGGTTTCGTGCAGCAGGCCGAGCACGGCAAGCTCGAGCACACCCGAGCGCTGACTGGTCACCCGCCGCTCACCTCCCTGCCCTGCGCGCTGCCTGACTCCAGCCGATGTATCGAGTCGATACATCGTCAAGATATGCAATCCCTGGGAACCGTGCAAGCTGGCAGTGAAGCGGGATGCCGCGGGTGCCGGAAGCGCGGCCTGGCCAGGGGTGTCGGCAGTCCAGGGAGGCGGTCGCGGGGCCGGGCCGGCGGGCTGGGGTCGGCGCGGAGCCGAGGTGCCCGCAGCGCCGGAGGAAGCCGGGGGCCGCACCGGCGTGCCACCAGGTTCTACCCGGCTGCGTCGCGGAATCGGGCACTGGCCTCGGCTATCGCCCGGTTCCGTCGTAACCTGTCGGGCATGAGGCGTTCGGTGGTGGACTACGGGCTCGCCAGGCGCGCGACGCTGGCATCGGTGCTGTCCGGGCGCACCACGCTGACCGACGTCTGCGACGCCCACCCCTACCTGCTCCGGGCGGCGAAGTTTCACGGCGAGCCCACCGACACCGACTGCCCGATCTGCCGGAAGGTCAAGCTGACGCACGTGACCTACGTCTACGGCGACGAGCTCGGGCAGTACGAGGGCCGGGTAAAACAGTCCCCCGAGTTGGACCAAATGGCCTCCGAATACGCGGAGTTCCGGGTCTACGTCGTCGAGGTCTGCCAGAGTTGTGCCTGGAACCATCTCGCGACGTCGTATGTCCTCGGCACCGGCGAGCCGGCCCCGCGCCGCAAGCGGCGCGCCGGGGTGGGCGACTAGGCACCGACTAGGCCGGACGTCGATCGGGGCGGCCGTCCGCGCGGGCCCGCGCGGGGTGCCGTGACGGGGCCAAGGCAACAGCGGCCCGCAGCGGTGTCGCGGGAGTGACACGCGATACGTGCCGTGACGGCTGATACCGCCGGGTACCTTTGATCCGGGTCGGATCACTCCGGTGTCGGCCTGCGGACTGCCCGAATCCCCCCACGAGCAGCGAGGACGCGTGAGTAACTCAGACGATCCCGGCTACTGGGGCGAGCCGCTGCCGGTTTCCGGCCGGCGGCGTGCCGCCAGCGACGCGATCGGCCAGCACGATGGCTATGGTCCGGGTCCGGACGACAGCCTCCGCTGGAGAGAGCACGCGGGTAGCGGCGGGATCGCGGCCGGCCTGCGCGACCGGCTGGGACTGGCGGGCAACGGCGCAGTGCACGGCAACGGGCACGGGCCTGCCGGCAATGACCGCGGATACTACGGTGGCCAGGGCTCCTGGGACCGCGAGGACCCGCCCCGCCGCGCCGACGGCGACCGGCCGCGGCGGTCTCGCCACGCCGCCTCGCGCGGCTACCCTCCGCAGGGCCGGTACCCGCGCGATCGCTTCCGCCCGGACGAGGCCTATCCGGGGAACGGCTTCGGCCCCGGCGGGGGATACCGCCAGGACGGGTACGGGCCAGATCGTGGTTATCCCCCGGATGCCGGGAGACCTCGCGGGCTGCGCGAGCGCAGCCGTTCGGCTCTGACAGACAGCTTTGCTGCCATAACGGATGGCTTCCGGTCACTGCGCAACTTCGGCCGGCCCGGTCGCCACCAGGACGGCTACCCGCCGCTGGGATACGAACCCGGCGGCTATCCAGGTCCGGGTTACGGCCCGGGCGGCCACCCGGGCAACGGCTATCCCGATGATGGCTACCCTGCGGCTGGCTACCCTGACGGCTACCCTCCGATCGGCACCTATGGTGACGACGCTGGCGGCGTCCCGGGCGGCGGCGACGGCCGGCCTGGCCGGCGAGACAGCCGCGGCCCGCGGCCCAAGGTCAAGGGAAGCTGGTGGCGGCACTGGACCTGGAAGAAGGCGCTCGCCGTGGTCGGCTGCGCCGGTCTCCTGCTCATCCTGGTCCTAGTGGTCGGCTTCGTGTACGCCTACAGCCAGACGACCATTCCCTCGACCGTCTCGCTGCTCGCACAGCAGCAGTCCTCGGTTGTCTACTTCAGCAACGGCAAGACCATCGTGGGCCAGTTCAGCCAGAACGGCGTGAGCCGGCAGGTGCTGACCAGCAGCCAGATCCCGGCCGACATGAAGCAGGCGATCATCGCGGCGGAGGACCGGCACTTCTACACCGAGGGCGGCGTCTCGATCACCGGGATCATGCGCGCCGCGTATGAGGACCTCACCGGCGGCTCATACCAGGGCGGGTCGACGATCACCGAGGAGCTCGTCAAGGCCTACTACATCAACACCACGGGCAACCTCACGGTCAAGGAGAAGCTGAAGGAGATCCTGATCGCGATCAAGCTCGCCCACGAGAAGTCCAAGGACTGGATCCTCACCCAGTTCCTGAACGTGGCGCCGTTCGGCCAGAACACCTACGGTGTCGCTGCCGCTGCCCAGGCGTACTTCAACGAGCCCGCGTCCAAGCTGACGATCTCGCAGGCGGCAATGCTCGCGGCGATGGTCAACCAGCCCGGCTTCTTCGATCCAACGCCCAAGACGCCGGGTTACGGGCCGCTTGTCGCGCGCTGGCGCTACGTGCTGACCAACATGGTGCGGGACGGCGTCATCACCCAGGCGCAGGCCAATGCGCAGAAGTTCCCGAAGATCACCAACGCCTCCCAGAACGGCTGGACCGGCTGGAGGGGCTACGTGATGCAGGCGGTGGATAACGAGCTACTGAGCACCTACGGGTACACCCAGGAGGAGATTGACACCGACGGCCTGAAGATCGTCACAACGATCAACCCGGCCATGATGAACCATCTCTACCGCGCGGTCACCTACGAGAAGAGGCGCATGCGAGCGCTGCTCGGCAGGCCGCTGCCGAGCTGGCTGCGCATCGGAGCGGTCCTGGAGAAGCCCGGCACGGGGGCGATCCTGGCCATGTACGGCGGACCGGGCTATGGCGTCAGGCACTGTGCCAGGTACAACTGCCAGTACAACATGGCGACGCAGGCCAGGGAGCAGGTCGGATCGTCGTTCAAGCCCTACGTGCTGGCCACTGCGGTGCAGCAGGGCATGAACGTGCAGACGAGCAAGCTATTCGACATCGGCCCGGCATGCGTGCCGACCGACTACTACCCGAAGGTCCCGTCGATAGCGTCGAAGAGCACCCTCGAGAGCGGCTGCCCGCAGAACACGCCGTACGGATACCAGGTGATCAACAACGACACCCAGGGGCACTTCCCGCCGGTGAGCGTGGCCCAGGCGATGGCCCAGTCGATCAACAGCGCGTATACCGACCTGTGGCACCGGGTCGGCGGCAAGAACGTGATCGACATGGCCAAGGCATTCGGCGTCGACGTGCAGGCGGCCTCGCTGCCACAGTTCGAGCACGAGTCCGGGCTGGCGCTCGGCCAGGGGTCGCTCACCCTGGAGGAGCAGGCAACGATGATCGCCACGCTGGCCGCCGACGGCGAGTACGCCACTCCGCACGTGATCGCGAAGCTGAGCCAGAACGGGAAGAACATCCCGCTGAAGATCGTGCACCGGCAGGTGCTCACCCCGGCGCAGGCTGCCGACGTCGATTACGCCATGTCCTTTGACAACGTGCCGACTTATGGCGGCACCGCCTATCCCGCCGCGGCGTGGCCGGGCCGGCCCGTGATAGCGAAGACCGGTACCACGGGCACGAACGTCCAGCCGGCACCGTCGGCGCTGTTCCTCGGGGCCATCCCGCAGTACGCGCTCAGCGTCGGCGCCTTCGTCCAGGATCCGGGCAAGTCCTATGAGAACCTGGACTTCCTCCCGGCGCTGAACGGCCAGGCCGGGCAGTTCGGCGGCACCTGGCCCGCCACGATCTGGGACCAGTTCATGACCACGGAGTTCGCGAACCTGCCGGTCAAGCCGCTGCCGACGCCGGACTTCAACGGGTTCCAGACCTGGATCCAGGAGAAGCAGCCCAAGCCGCACAAGAAGCCGCAGCAGCCGCATCCGCGGCCCTGCTCGCAGAACGGGCCGCCGTGGCAGCGCTGCCACCCCACGCCGAACCCGACGCCTTCCCAGTCGCCGTCGCCAAACCCGACGGCGTCGCCGTCGCCGTCATGCACGCCGCCGCGCGGGTCTTGCAACGCGCCGCCGCCGGGCGGCGGGACCGCCGCAGCGGGCACCGCGTACCGTGCCGGCGGGTCGGCCATGGCGCAGGCGGCGCTGCTGATCCCGGCCGCGGTGGCTGGCCCGGTGGTGCTAGCGCCGGTAGCCGCCACGGCCCGCCGCCGCAAGAGGTCCGGCCGCCGCCGGTCCGGCTAGCCCGGCTCGGCCTGCCCGGCTCCGGCCAGCGCTCGCGGAAATTCAGGCCGATAGCCGCTCACGGAGCCAGCGGGCGTCCGGAGCGGGGTCGGGGGTCTCGCAGACGGCCGGCGCCCCGGCCGAGCGGACGACGCTGACCAGCTGATCGGGATCGATCTGGCCAGAGGTCAGCCCGGCATGCCGGTCGCGCCCGGAACCGAACTCATCGCGCGAGTTGTTGCAGTGCACCAGGTCGATGCGCCCGGTGATGGCCCTGACCCGGTCCACGACCGTCTCCAGGTCCTCGGCGGACGCGAACGCGTGGCAGGTGTCGAGGCAGAATCCGACCTCGCCGCCGCTCTGGGCCGCCCGCGCGACCACGTCCCAGAGCCGGGCAAGCGCATCGAGGCCGCGCGCCATCGCGCCATCGCCGCCAGCGGTGTTCTCGATCAGCATCGGTACCGGCCGGTCGATCTGCTCGATCGCCTTGCGCCAGTTGTCGTAGCCCTGCTGCAGGTCCGTCCCGGCCGTCACGTAGCCGCCGTGCACGATCAGGCCGCGGGCCCCGACTGCGGCGGCCGCGTCGAGCTGCTGGGCGAGCAGCTTGCGGGAGGGGATCCGGATGCGGTTGTTCGGCGACGCCACGTTGATCACGTACGGGGCGTGCACGAACCCCTTGATGCCCGACTCCTCGAACGCGGCCCTGACCTCGGCGGGATCGCCCGGGTAGACGGGTGCCTTCCAGCCCTGCGGATCGCCTAGAAAGTACTGGACGACGTCCACGCCCATGGCCTTCGCCTGGGCAAGCGGGTCACCCTCATGCAGGTGCACGCCGATGCCGCTGTGCTGACCCTGGCGCCGCTGGCTGGCATTCGTCATCGCGCTCTCTCCGGTCGGCGTCTCGCGTGGTTGGCGGCCGGCACCGGCGGCAGTTGCGCCTTGGCCACGGGGCGGCTCTGCCTGCGCACTCCTTAGCCGAAGCCGCCGTGCGCGATGCCGAGGCCGAGGCCGACGAACCCGCCGATGATCCCGGCCATCAGCAGGACCCGCTGCTCCCGGGTCGAGGAGGTCATCTGCAGGTACATCCCGCCGCCGAACGAGGCCATGCCGAGCACCGTGGCCAGCAGGTGCATCCGGACGATGATCGAGATCACGAAAGCGGCGATGCCGCCGATGCAGGCGAGGACGACGAAGACGTTCTGCACGGTGTGACGCTGGCCATCGCTGTTCAGCGTGACGCGCGGGGCCCGGGCATGTGTCCTGACGGCCTGGGGCATGGCGGAAACCCCCTTGACGGCAGTCGGCGGTGTAGTCATGTCTCCTGCTCTGGCCTCGCAGCACTGCCCGCCCGGACCACGCCCGGGATGCGCCCCGAGGGTGACAAGAGCGCAGGCGAGACTGGCGCGAAGCCTCGTTCAGTAAATATATCGGGGCTCACGTCGCCGCATCCAGAGAAATGGTCAAGAGTTGTGGACGGCGTGTCCTGATTTGATCACGCGGCGACCTTGATCTCGGCCTCGTCTGGCCGCTCGATGAGCACTCCCTTCTCGAACTTGGCACCGGCCCGGAC
>Ga0070737_10000419_pt1 | contig 93231 bp, 73 predicted proteins | sample Coa_R1_10_FD_66438 | JGI IMG/M metagenome (GOLD analysis project Ga0070737, IMG submission 66438) | Surface soil microbial communities from Centralia Pennsylvania, which are recovering from an underground coalmine fire - Coalmine... | ecosystem: Environmental > Terrestrial > Soil > Unclassified...
CTCACCTACGCGAGAACCCGCGCGGCGACCTCACCCGGAAGGTGGTGATCACGCTCCCCACGGCCTGAGCCGCCCGCTACCTCGCCGACGAGCGTTACACCACCTCCGCCGACTTGACTACATCCGCCGGGTGCAGGAGTGGATGGGCCACGCCGACATCCAGACCACGATGCGTTACCTGCATTTCGCACCGCGCGAGGAGGACGCGCGAGTCGTCGCTGAAGCGTTCCGCGTCGACGCCACTCCCGAAGAGGCCAGAAATTGTCGGTCTTGACGCCGCGCTGGTCCTCGCCCAGGAGGTCTGCGACTTCCGCCGCAGCTCCTTGCATGATCGACGGCGGGATGCGACTGAGCCGGCACGCCAGGAACGAGATCCGGTTGTACCGGCTGACGGCCGCCGATGTCGAGGCGGTGATCGCCGCGCCGCGGGAGCGTGAGGCAGATGAGCGGGGCAATGCTCGGCTGTCTGGCCAGGCGCAGGACGGTCGCCGTATTCTTGTGGTGGTGGCCGGGGATGACCCGGACTTCGTGATCACGGTCTTTGTTCGGAGCTGATGATGCGAGCCGACTACGACAGCGCAGCCAACGCGATCTCGGTCGTGATCAACGACGGGGTCACCGCTGACCACAGTGATGAGGTGCATCCCCGGGCGATCGTGGCCCTTGATCACGGTCGGCCGGTCGAGTTGCAAATCCTCTATCCCGACCTCGGTATCTCTGAGCCGGTCGCGGCCGCGACCGCCCGCTATCACCTGGACCGTGAAGCGATCGAGGCGGCAGCGCAGTCCGCCTTTGTGGCCCCCGACCGGGTGGTCACCGTCGACGTGCAGGCACGCGCCACCGCCTGAGCACGGGATACCACCGCCGCGGCGCCGACCTCAGCTCTTCGCCGGCGTGCTCGTTCGCGACCGGCCGACCCGACCCGGTTCGAGGACGGCGGCGCCTGTGCTCACGGATAGGTCGTGGCCGGACCCCGTTTGTCGGTCCACCACGAGTGAGAGGGTGGTGGATGCGACGGGCGGGAACGAAGCGCTCGTCCCGGACAGATGACGATGCTGATGCTCCGGTGTGCCGTCCGGCAGCCCCTTCGCGGTCCGGGTCAGGCGGCCGCCCGGCACCCCCTGCGGGGTCCGGGTCAGGCGGCCAGCGCCAGCTCGCTGGTGGCCGTGCACTCGGGGCGAACACAGCGGGGGCGCGCATCCCAGCGAGCGGTGAGCCTGCGTGTGTTGTGATCCTCACGCCAGTCGGCGAGCACCACGCGCGCCTCGGCCCGACAAGAGAACTCCTCGACATCGAGCAGCTCGTCGCGCACGCGGGGATGGAAGCTCTCGACGAACGGGCTCTGCCGCTCGACGCTGGCGGCGCGCTCCTTGACGCCCTCGGCGCCGACCGAGCTGCTGCCGGCGCACGTCCCGCCGAGGCGGGCGGCGACCGACGCGCAGCCGAGGGGCCGCTCCTCTTGTTTACGATCGACCCGTCGTGCGCCTCCTCGAGCGTGAGGACGAGCTTGGCCTGCTGATCGCGGCGACGGATGACGCCGCCCGGGGCGAGGGCGGCGTCATGCTCGTGGGCGGTGAGGCCGGCATCGGCAAGACCGCGCTCGTGCGCTCGCTGCGCGACCGTGTGCACGACCGGACCGCGTTCCTCGTCGGCGCCTGCGAGCCGCTGTCCGTGCCCGTGCCGCTGGCGCCGATCCGTGACCTGCTTGAGGCGGCGGGCGCCGGGGATCTCCCGCACACCGCAGACGACCGTCTCGCGCTGGCGCGATCCGTGCTCGGCGCGCTGAGCGGGCGCGCGCCCGCGGTCGCGGTCATCGAGGACGCGCACTGGGCCGACCCCCTGACGCTCGACATCCTGGGAATGGTGGCGCGCCGGGTGGAGGGGACCGGCGTGGTGATCGTCGTCACCTTCCGCGAGGACGAGGTGGCGGTCAACCCGCCGCTCGGACTGCTGCTCGGAGATCTCGCGACGACGCCGGTGGTGCGCCGCATCGCTCTGCGGCCCCTGTCACGAGAGGCAGTCCGGGAACTGTCGGCGGGAAGCGGGGTCGACGTGTCCCGCCTGATCGCGGCCACCGGCGGGAACCCGTTCCTCGTCACCGAGACGCTTGCCGCGGGCGGCGGGCTGCCGGCATCGGTGCGCGACGCCGCGCTCGCGCGTGCGGGCCGCTTGAGCCGCGCGGCCCGCGCGGTCGTCGACGCCGCGGCCGTGATCGGCCAGCGGCTCGAGCCCGGGCTGCTGCACTCCCTCACCGGCGAGGGCTCGGATGCGATCGAGGAGGCGCTCGCCCGCGGCGTGCTGGTCGCGGACGGCGGAGCGCTCGGGTTCCGGCACGAGCTCATCCGCGAGGCGCTCGAGGCGGGCATCTCGCCGCCCCGCCGGGGCGACCTGCACGCACGCGCGTGCGCGGCCCTCGCCGCGCAGCCGGGGGGCGTCGACGCGGCGCGGCTGGCCCACCATGCGGAGCTCGGCGGACTGCGCGCGGACGCGGCACGGTATGCGGCACTCGCCGCCGCGGACGCCGAGCGCCTCGGCGCCCTGCGCGAAACCTACCTGCAGGCGGAGCGGGCGCTCCGGCTCGGTTCCGAGCTCGACCCCGAGCAGCGCTTCGACCTGCTCGTGCAGTGCTCCCGCGCCTCGAACTTCACCAATCCACGGCTGGAAGATGCGGTCGAGGCGGCGCGGGCGGCGGTCGAACTGGCCGATGCGCTCGGTGATGCGCGCCGGCGCGGACAAGCGCTGACCGTGCTCTCGGCGGCGCTCTGGTCGCTCGAGCGGGTGGTCGAGGCCCGGGAGGCGGCGGAGGCGGCGGTCCGCGCATTCACACCGGAGGAGGATCCCGGCTCGCTCGCGTGGGCCAACGCGACCCTCATCCGGATGCTCGCGACCTCGTCCGATCCGGTCCGCGCGCTCGATCTGGCGCCCCACGCGCTGGCGCTGGCCGACACGGCGGGGCTTGAGGAGGCGCGCCTCGATGTGACGATCAGCGCCGGCCTCGCACGCGGCCACCGCGGAGAGCGGGAGGCGCTCGGGACGCTCGACGACGCGCTCGCCGCGGCGAAGCGCGGCGGGTTCACGATTCGGATGGTGCGGACGTTCGTGAACCTGACCACGGTCGCGGTCGCGCTCCGCGACCACGAGCGGGTCGACCGGGTCGTCGGCGAGGCGCTCCCGCTGCTGCAGGACCTGCGCGTGTCCGCGCTGCCGATCATGGCCATCCGCTTGTTCCGCGCTCGCAGCCTGCTCGACCGGGGTCGGTGGGACGAGGCACTCGCGATCGCCGCCGAGCGTGAACGCTGGTGGCGGGGTGAGTTCCCGGTGGCGTGCGCAGTCGAGGGTCTCATCAGGGCGCGGCGCGGCGAGCCCGGCGCGGCGGCGCTGCTCCAGCAGGCGTGGCGGGAGATCGTCGAGCTCGTGCCCGCCGAGGGGGCCCGGCACGGCATGATCCGGCTCGCGCTGGTCGAGGCGGCATGGCTCGCCGGTGACCAGGCGGGCGCGCTCGAGCAACTGCGGGCGGCCCGCGAGTCACCGGCCACCGACCGCTTTGCCCGGCCCGGCGCGGAGCTGGCGCTCTGGGCCTCGCGCTGCGGCGTCGAGCTCCCGCCTCCCTCCGGCGCGCCGGAACCGGTGAGGCTGGAGCTCGAGGGTGACTGGCGGGGCGCGATCCGAGCCTGGAGGCAGCTCGAGGCTCCGTACGAGGCGGCACTCGCAGCGCTGCCCGGCGACGATCGCGCGGCGCGCGAGGCTCTCACGACGCTCCACGCGCTCGGCGCGGGCGCCGCGGTGGCGGCGTTCACGCGGGCGCGAGCCGCGCGCGGGGCGGCGCCGCTCCGAGGCCCGAGGCGCTCGACGCGGGCGCACCCGGCCGGGCTCACGCGCCGGGAACAGGAGGTCCTGGAGGCGGTCGCGACCGGCGCATCGAACGTCGCGGTCGCGCACGCGCTCCATCTCTCGGAGCGGACCGTCGCCCACCACGTGTCCGCGATCCTCGCCAAGCTCGACGCCCCCAACCGTCACATCGCGGTCGAGCGGGCGCGCCAGGCTGGGCTCGTTCCCCAAGATGGGCCGCCGGTCCCGCCAAGATAGGCAGCGCAACCGATGCCGGTTCCGGGATGCGCTGCGACGCTGCCGCACAGTGCAATCCGAGGAGGCAGCGATGAGCAGTGGCCAGTTGAGCGCGGGCGCGATGGTGAAGAGCCTCGATCGCCCGGATGAGAGCCGCACGCCGTCTTCGCGCGGTCGGATCGAGGTGGTCGTACTCGGCGAGACGACCGTCGGACGCGCGACGTTCGAGCCGGGATGGCGCTGGTCGGTCGACGTCAAGCCGGCGGCCGGGACCGAGCTGTGCGAGGTCCGCCACACCGGCTACGTCGTCTCCGGTCGCGAGGGGGTGCGAATGTCCGACGGCACCGAGTTCGAGCTCGGGCCCGGCGACGCGTTCGTGATCGACCCGGGCCACGACGCGTGGGTGATCGGCGACGAGCCGTGCGTGACGCTCGACTTCAGCGGCGCCGCCCGGAACGTTGGAGTCCCGCCCGCGGCGGGAGCGCGGCGATGACCGGATATGCCGTTAAGGCGATCGACGGGATGGAGGCGATCTTCCACGGCTCGTTCAGGCGAGCCGGGGCGGAGCTCGGAGTCGAGTCATTTGGGATGCAGATCTTCGACATGCCGCCCGACTTCGCGGACTACCCCGAACACGACCATGCCGACGACGGCCAGGAGGAGGTGTACGTGGTCCTGCGGGGAACGGTCGAGCTGGAGGTCGACGGCCGACGATCGATGCTCGACCCCGGACGCATTGCGCATGTCGGCCCGGGCACGCGCCGGAAGCTTCACCCGGGGCCGAACGGCGCGCGCGTGCTGGCGCTCGGCGGCGTCCCCGGGCAGGTGTACTCCCGTCCCGCCGACTTCAGGCTGGGCGCGCCGGACCCAACGCTGGCGTCGCACGAGACCGCGCGCGCGTCGCACGAGACCGCGCGCGCGTCACACGAGACCGCGCGCGCGTCACACGAGTCCGGGCGCGTGTCAACCGCGACCAGCGGGCAACCGCGATGACGATCGCCGCAGGCTCCGAGGCGCAGGTCGTGACGGGCGCGGAGCCGCTGTGGTTCCTGGGGACGCTGGCGCGGATCAAGCTCGACGGCCATCACACCGGCGGCAGGTTCGCCCTGTGGGACGGCGAGCTGCCCCGCGGCGCGGCGCCCCCGCTGCACTCCCACCCGCAGGATGAGACGCTCTACGTCCTCGACGGCGAGATCATCGCCTGGCTGGTGGAGCCCGAGCTGGTGGAGCCCGAGTCGACCAAGCCCGAGCCGGCCGGTGAGGGGGCGGGCGCGGCGGAATGGGTCAGGAGCCGCGGGCGGCGCTGCCGGGCCGGCGCCGTCGTGTTCGCCCCGGGTGGCGTGCCGCACACCTTCCGCGTCGAGTCCGACACCGCGCGGCTGCTCTTCGTCTCCACTCCGGCGGGGATCGAGGAGTACGTCCGAGCGCTCGCCGAGCCCGCTCGCTGGCCGTGGCTGCAGCCGCCGCCCGATGGCCCGCGGGTGCCGGCCGAGCGGCTCGCCACGGTCGAGCGGGAGTGCGGCGTGGTGCGCCACGGTCCGCCGCCACCCGCAGCGTGAGGAGGCCGCCGCGGCCCGGCCCCGCGACGTGAACAGGCCGGTGCGGCCCGGGGCCGCGACGTGAGGGCGTCGCTGCGCCCCGGGGCTCCATAGAATCGCGGCCGCACGGCGAGCCAGCCAAAGGAGAGGGAGATGGGCGACGCGCAGGTCAAGTTCACGCTCGGCGAGCGGGACATCCCGACGCACTGGGTCAACCTGATGGCCGATCTTCCGGGCGACGCCCATCCTCCGCTGCATCCGGGCACCAAGCAGCCCGCCGGGCCCGACGACCTCTCGCCGATCTTCCCGATGGCGCTGATCCTTCAGGAGGTCTCGGGCGAGCCCGAGGTCGAGATCCCCGCGCCGGTGCGCGACGCCTACAGGCTGTGGCGGCCGACGCCGCTGCTGCGGGCGCGCCGGCTGGAGCGCGAACTCGATACGCCGGCCCACATCTACTACAAGTACGAGGGGGTCTCCCCGGCGGGATCCCACAAGCCCAACACCGCGGTGGCCCAGGCCTACGAGAACGCGGCTGCCGGGATCACGAAGCTCACCACCGAGACGGGCGCCGGTCAGTGGGGATCCTCGCTGGCGTTCGCCTGCAGCCTGTTCGGCCTGGAGTGCGAGGTGTGGATGGTCGGCTCGAGCTATGACCAGAAGCCCTACCGGCGCTCGATGATGCAGGCGTGGGGCGCGACGGTCCATCGCTCGCCCTCGGACCTGACCGCCGCAGGCCGTGCCAACGCGCAGCATGCCACCGGCTCGCTCGGGATCGCGATCTCCGAGGCGGTCGAGGTGGCGGCGCAGAACCCCGGGACGAACTACTCGCTCGGCTCCGTGCTCAACCATGTGCTGCTGCACCAGACCGTGATCGGCCAGGAGGCGCTCGCGCAGATGGAGATGGCGGGCGAGTATCCCGACACGATCGTGGGGTGCGTCGGTGGCGGGTCGAACTTCGGCGGGCTCACGTTCCCGTTCCTGCGCCGCACGATCCGCGACGGTCCCCCGACGACGTTCATCGCCGCCGAACCGGCCGCCTGCCCCACGCTCACGCGCGGCGTGTACGCCTACGACTTCGGGGACACCGCCGGACTGACCCCGCTCATGCCGATGTACACGCTCGGTCATGACTTCGTCCCCCCGCCGGTGCACGCCGGCGGGCTGCGCTACCACGGCGACTCGCCGCTCGTGTGTGCGTTGGTCAAGGCGGGGATGGTGCAGCCCCGCGCCTATCGCCAGAACGAGACGTTTGAGGCGGCGGTGCGCTTCGCCCGCAGCGAGGGCATCATTCCCGCACCCGAGCCTGCGCACGCGATCCGCGCGGTGATCGAGGAGGCCGAAGCGGCGCGCGAGGCCGGCGAGAAGCGGGTGATCCTGTTCGGCCTGTGCGGCCACGGTCACTTCGACCTGAGCGCCTACGACGCCTACCTCGCCGGCCGGCTGGAGGACCCCGAGTTCTCCGAGGCCGAGCGCGACGCGGCACTCGCGGCGCTCCCGGACGCGCCCGCGCTCACCTAGAGGCGGAGGGGCGCCCGCCCGAGGAGTGCGCTGCTGCCTGCGCTCGCGAGGGACGTCCGCGAGCGCCCGGACCCCTTCACCCGTCACTCGATGTCCCGCCGCTCGGTGGCGAACACCCCGGCCGATACCGGGAGCAGCGCGTAGCCGACGAGCAGCCGCGCCCCCACCGCGGGCCCGATCGCCGCCCACAGTCCGGCGGCGGCCGCCGCGGCCGAGCGCGCGGCGCCCGGTTGAGTCCCGCGAGGCGCTGGAGGCGATCGAGCAGCAGCCACAACGCGATCGGGGAGCTGCGCGCGGTGCTCGGCGTGCTCCGCGAACGGCCCGATGCCCGAGCGCCGCGCGCGCCCGTTCCCGGCGTCGACGCGATCCCGGACCTTGTGCGCCGCAGCGGCGACGCAGGCCTCGATGTCACGCTCCGGTCCCGGGGTGAGGCCACGACCCGGTTGTCGGACGCGATGTCGCTTGCCGCCTACCGGATCGTCCAGGAGTCGCTCACCAACGCCCGCCGCCATGGCGCCGGCGGGCGGGTGATCGTACAGCTCGGTTTCGCCGCCGAGGCCCTGTCTGTGACCGTCGACAGCGACGCGGCGGCCTCGGCCGGCCCGCGAGCGGCGCCGGGCCGCGACCCCGGCCCAGGTGACCGGCTCGCGCGTGACGGCGGTGCCGGGCCGGGCGCCGGCGCCGGTCCGGGCCGCGACGCCGGGCCGGCCGGCACCGGGCCGGCCGGCGGCTGATCGCCGAGTTCGCTGCCCGCCGCGACCCCCGCGAGCCACCCGATGAGCTGGCCGAGCTGACCGACCGCGAGCGGGACATCCTGCGTCTGATCGCGCGCGGCCTGAGCAACGCGGAGATCGCCGGCCGGCTCGTCATCAGCCCTCTCACCGCCAAGAGCCACGTCCGCAACATCCTGCGCAAGCTCGGCTGCCACGACCGCGCGGCGCTCGTGGCTCTCGCCTACGAGACCGGCCTGGTCACGCCCGGCGAGCCCGACTGACCTCGCGACCCGCCCGCTCACCGAGGCGGCGGCCGGCCGTCGCGGAAGCCCCGTTCGGGCCGTCCTGCTGCAGGGTCGCTCAGCCGATCGCCAGCCGCTCCGCGGCGAGGTACATGCGAGCCGCCCACGACTTCGCGGTCCGCTCTCACCGCAGCGTGAACGTCGTGTGCTGTCCGCCGAGCGAACTGTCGCCCACCCACAGGTCGAACGGCCCGGGCTCCACCGTGAACTGCCCCTGCTCGTTGTAGAAGCCGAGGTTCTGCCGGTTCAGGGTGAACGTCACCGTCTTGCTCTGCCCGGGGTTCAGCTGCACTCGCTGGAAGCCCTCGAGCTTGCGCACCGGCTGCAGGATGCTCGTGTCGCTCTCGTGGAGGTAGAGCTGCACGACGTCGGCTCCGGCGACCGACCCGGTGTTCTGGATCGTCGCGCTCACGGTGAAAGGATGGCTTGCCGACACCGTGCTCGGCGCGCTCAGGTTCGAAATCGAGAACGTCGTGTACGAGAGCCCGTAGCCGAACGGATACTGCGGCGCGTTCGGGATGTCGAGGTAGCGCGAGGTGTACTTGCTGTTCGGGTCATACGGACGTCCCGTCGGCAGCTCGTCGTAGTACACGGGGATCTGGCCGACGTCGATCGGGAACGACATCGTCAGCTTGCCGCTCGGGTCGTACTTGCCGAACAGGACGTCGGCTACGGCGTTTCCGCCCTCGGTCCCCGGGTACCACGCCTCAAGCAGCGCCGGGGCGTTGTTCGCAAGCCACGGGATCGTGAGCGGCCGCCCGTTCATGAGCACGACGACGTACGGCTTGCCCAACGCGGCGATCGCCTGGACGAGCGCGAGCTGCTGGCCCGGCAGGCCGATGTCGCTGAGTGAGGACGCCTCGCCCGCGTCCGAAGCGGGCTCCCCGACGACGATCACCGTCACGTCCGAGGAACGCGCGGCGCTCAGCGCGGCACCGAAGCCGCTCGTGTCCGTGCAGGCCGCGTCGCATCCCTGGGCGTACTGGACGCTCGCGCTCGGGTCCGCGGACTTGATGCCGTCGAGGACCGACACGATCTTGTCGGTCGTCTTCAGGTCCGCGGGGTTCGTGTCATAGCCGATCGGCACGTCGTCGCCGATCTGGTCGAGCGGGTCGTCGGCGAACGGACCGACGACCGCGATCCTCGACGTGCTCGGGTTGAGCGGAAGCGCGCCCCCCTGGTTGCGAAGCAGGACCATCGACTCGTCGGCCATCGTGCGCGCGGCCGCGAGGTGGGCCGGCGTGAGCTCCGAGTGCGCCACCCTCTGGGCGCTGCCCGGGTACGGGTCGGAGAACATGCCCGCGAGGTACTTGAGCGTGAGCACGTGGCGGACGGCGGTGTTCACCTGCGACATCGTGATCCTGCCCTCGCGCAGCAGCTGCGGCCCGTAGGTCTCGAACGTGTCATAGACCGGCTGGCCCGCGGACTGCCCGAGCGTGACCGCCATCTCGATGTCGAGCCCGGCGGTGAGTGCCTCCCGCGCGGCCTGTGCGCCGTTCGCCGCGTAGCCGAAGTTCTCGAGCTCCTGCACGGCCTGGTAGTCGCTCACCACCGCGCCGCCGAATCCCCACTCATCGCGGAGGATCGTGGTGAGCGTGTAGGGGTTGGCGGTGTTCGGCACGCCGTTCAGCGAGTTGAACGAGCTCATCACGGTCGCCGCGCCCGCCCTAACCGCCGCCCTGTACGGAGGCAGGTAGTCGTTGAAGAGCTGCTGGATCGACATGTCGACGGTGTTGTATTCACGGCCGGCGACCGGGGCGCCGTAGGCGGCGAAGTGCTTGATCGTCGCGGCCATCCGGTCCGGGGCCGCGTAATTGGACCCCTGGTAGCCCTCCACCTTTGCCGCAGCGACCGCGGACCCCAGGAACGGATCCTCGCCCGCGCCCTCGACGACGCGCCCCCAGCGCGGGTCGCGGCTGATGTCGACCATCGGGTTGAACGTCCACTTGATCCCGTCGGCCGTCGCCTCGGCGGCCGAGATCCGCTCGTCGTTCTCAATCGCCGCCATGTCCCAGCTCGAGGACTCGGCAAGCGGGACCGGGAACATCGTCCGATAGCCGTGGATCACGTCGAGCCCGAAGATGAGCGGGATGTGCAGGCGCGACTGGAGCGCCGCCTGCTGGACCTGGTTGATCTGGCTGACCCCGGTGAGGTCGAGCACGGAGCCGATCTGGCCGTTCTTCGCCTCCGAGATGAGGTCGCCGGGCGTGCCGTTCGGCCCATTGGGTCCGGCCATCGTCAGCTGCCCGAACTTCTCGGCGACAGTCATCTGCGCGAGCAGCGCGTTGACGTTCGCGTCGATCTGCGCCGGGGTGAGGTGGGATGCGCCGGCGGGACGCCCGGATGCGCCCACAGGGCGACCGGATGCGCCCGCATGGTGTCCGGATGCGGCGCGGCTGCCCCCGGCTGCGCCCGCCTGGTGCCCGGGTGCGGCGTGTCCCGCCCCCGACGCGCTCGCCTGTGATCCACGCGCGGCACGCGCCGCCGGATGGCGCGCGCCGGACGCCGCGCTCGAGGCGCCCGACATGACCCCGACGAGCACCGCGACGGCGACGATGAAGAGGACGACCCCCGCGCAGACCGCAAACCTCCGCCTCGGCTTGCTCCACACCGCGGTCGCGACGCGCTCGGTCATCGCTCTCCCTCCTCCTCGATTCGGCGTGCGCGCCCCGACGCAGCGAGCCGCCACCACCTTCTGGCCGGTACCGCGGACCGTGGTACCCGCGCGTCGCGCGCGCCTAACCCACCGACACGGCCCGCGCATCGGCGCAGACTCTGAGCGCATTCTCCCGTCCTACGCCGGATGTGACGCCCCGAGTCCGGATGAGCCCGCCGGCGCGACCGGCTTTGTCGCAATCGCCGCGCCGGACGCCGGGTTTGCGACGAATCCGGTCCGGCGCGGTGAGGGGCGCCGGGCGCGGGTCGATTTGGGGCGGCGGATCAGCCGGGACCCGGCGCGCTTCAACCCGCGGGACGCCTCGACCCGGGGGGCGCCTCGACCCGGGGCGCGCGCCCACCGGGCGCCGCCGGTCGCGTCAGTCGGCGGGCGCGTCAGTCGGCGGGCGCGTCAGCCGCCGGGCGCGTCAGCCGGCGGGCGCGAGCAGCTCCGCGAGGTGCAGCGCGCGACGCCCGCCCGAGTCGAGCTGCGCGATCTGGGTGCGGCAGCTGAAGCCGTCGGCGAGGATCGCGGTCGCCGGGTCAGCGGCCCGGATCGCGGGGAGCATCACCCGCTCGGCACAGGCGCGGCTCACCTCCAGGTGTCCGGGCTCGAAGCCGAAGTTGCCGGCCAGGCCGCAGCAGCCGCTGTCCAGGCGCTCGGCCTCGACCCCGCAGCGCGCGAGCAGCTCGGCGTCGGCATCCCAGCCGAGCACCGCGTGCTGGTGGCAGTGCACCTGGACGAGCGCCCGCGCGGCGCGTGCCGGGGAGGGCGGCAGCGTCCAACCCGGCGTGTGCTCGACGAGCAGCTCGGCGAGCGTCACTGTCTGCGAGGCCACCCGCTGGACGAGATCGTCGCCGGGCCAGAGCTCTGTGGCGTCGGAGCGCAGCACGGTCGTGCAGCTCGGCTCGAGACCGACGACCAGCCCGCCCTCGCGCACGTGCTCCCGCAGCCGCTCGACGCTCCGCCGCAGCACGCGCCGCGCGACTCGGAGCTGGCCGGTCGAGATCCACGTGAGCCCGCAGCAGAGCGGCTCCGCCGGGACCTCGACGGTCCAGCCGGCCTGCTCGAGCAGCCGCACGGCGGCGCGGCCGACGCGCGGGGTGAGCGTGTTCGTGAACGTGTCCGGCCACAGCAGCACGGTCCCCCGGGAGCCCGCGGGGCCGGCGCGCCGCTCGGCAGCCGCGTCCCGGGGGCCGGCGGAGGCGCCGCGGGCCGCGTCAGCCGTCGCGCGCCGGTCACCCCGCGCGCCGCGCCGCGCGGCCCACTGCTGCAGGCTCTCGTCGGCCAACCGGGGGAGCGGGCGCTGCTCCAGGCCCGCGGCCGTGCTCGCCAGCCGCCGCAGGCGCGGACGCGAGCTGACCGCGTTCACCACCGGGACCGCGTGCAGCCGCGCCGCAGCCTGGGCAAGCAGCGGCAGCCAGCCGAGCGCGTAGTGACTGCGCGGTCGCACGCGCCCCTGCCAGTGTTGGAAGAGGAACTCTGCCTTGTAGGTCGCCATGTCGACGCCGACCGGGCAGTCGCGCTTGCAGCCCTTGCAGGCCAGGCAGAGGTCGAGCGCGTCGCGGACCGCGTCCGAGCGCCATCCGTCGCGGATCGGCCCGTCGGAGTGCCCGTCGAGCATCTCGAACAGCAGCCGGGCTCGCCCGCGGGTCGAGTGCTCCTCCTCGAGCGTCACCTGGTAGGAGGGGCACATGACGGTGCCCTCGCTCGTGTGCTGCCGACACTTGCCGACGCCGACGCAGCGCCCGGCCGCATGCGCGAACGAGCCGCCGTCCTCCGCGAACGAGAACGCCGTCGCGCCGAGATCGCGGGGCTCGAATCCCGCCATCCGCAGGTTCGCGTCGAGCGGGAGCGGGCTGACGAGCTTGCCCGGGTTCATCCGGTGGTCGGGGTCGAAGATCGCCTTCAGGCGACCGAACGCCTCCATGATCCGGTCGCCGTACATGCGGGAGAGCAGCTCGCCGCGCTGGCCGTCGCCGTGCTCGCCGGAGATCGAGCCGCCGTAGGAGACGACGAGGTCGGTCGCCTCCTCGAGGAAGCGCCGGAAGTCCGCCCGACCGGGGGCGTCGCGCAGGTCGAACGGGATCCGGCTGTGCACGCAGCCGTGCCCGAAGTGGCCGTAGAGCGCGGGCAGGTGCTCGTCGGTGTAGCCGTGGCGACGGTAGAGCTCCTCGAGGTCGCGCAGGTAGTCGCCGAGTCGCGCGGGCGGCACCGCCGAGTCGTCCCAGCCCTCGTACGTCTGCGGCTCGCCGGGCAGGTTCGAGGTCGCGCTCAGGACGCCCTCGCGCACGCGCCACAGGGCGTCCTCGCGCGCCGGGTCGTCGAGGAACGCGACGCGGTCGGGATCGAAGCCGATCGCGTCGAGCATCCGCCGCGCTCGGCCATCGGACTCCTCGAGCGTGTCGCCGCCGAACTGGACGAGCAGCCAGGCGCGACCATCGGGCAGTTGTCGCAGCGTGTCGAGGTGCTCGTGCTTGAGCCGCTCGTCGGACACGAGCCGCTGATCGAACCCCTCGAGGGCGATCGGCTCGTGCTCCGTCACCTCGGCGACGGCGTCGCCGGCCTCGCCGATCGACGGAAAGCCGAGCACGACGAGCGTCCGGCAGCGAACGAGAGGGACGAGGCGGAGCTCGGCGTGGAGCACGGTGACGAGCGTCGACTCGCTGCCGACGAGCAGCCCGGCGACATCGAAGCCATGCTCGGGCAGCAGCGAGTCGAGGTTGTAGCCCGAGACGCGGCGCGGGATGTCCGGGAACTCGCGGCGGATGTCGTGGCCGTAGCGCCCGATGAGCGCGCGCAGCTGCCGGTAGATCTCCGCCCGCCGGCCGCCGCGGGCGACGATCTCCTCGTACGCGTCATCGCCCGTGCGCTCGCACCAGAACCGCGTCCCGTCGTAGAGGAGCACCTCCAGGCGAGGCGTGTTGTCGACGACCTTGCCGGTCCGCTGGGCCGTCGCCCCGCAGGAGTTGTTGCCGATCATGCCACCGATCGTGCACGTCGGATGGCTCGCCGGCTCCGGGCCGTAGCGCAGGCCGTATGGCGCAAGCCGGCGGTTGAGCTCGTCGAGCACGATCCCCGGCTCGACGACGCAGCGGCGCGCCTCCGGATCGACCGAGAGCAGCCGGTGGCAGTGTTTGCTCCAGTCGATCACGACCGCCGTGTTCGTGCACTGGCCCGAGAGGCTCGTGCCGCCCCCGCGCGACAGGATCGGCGCGCCGTGGCGGCGACAGGCGGCGACCGCCTCGACCCCCGCCCGCACCGTCTCCGGGACGACAACGCCGATCGGCACCTGGCGGTAGTTGGAGGCGTCGGCGGAATACGCCCCGCGGCTGCCGGCGTCGAAGCGCACCTCCGCGCCGGCGATGCGGCGCAGCTCGCGCTCGAGCGGAGTCACACGAACCTGGTCCACGCTCGGGCCGATACCCGCTCTCGGCCGCGTCCCGCACCGCTCGGCTCGCGGCGCCGATCGGTCGTCACCTGCCGAACAATCGTATGCATTCGGTGTATGTGCGCCGCGGCCGGGCAATGACATCCGAGAGTGCGACTGATCGAGACACTCCCCCTGCTGCGCCCGACGCCGCCGCCCGCGCCCTACGGCGCGCGGAGCCTCGCGCGCTGCTACAGCATCGAGGACGTCGCCGACAAGGCTCGCCGGCGGCTGCCCTCGGGCGCCCGCGCATACCTCGACGGCGGCGCCGCGGGCGAGTACACCCTGCGGCGCAACCGCGCCGCATTCGATGAGCTGGAGCTCGTCCCGGACATGCCGCGTCGGGTCGACTCGATCGACACCGGCACGACCGTGCTCGGCCGCCACACGCCGCTGCCGATCGTGCTCTCCCCGGTCGGCGGCCCGCGGATGTTCCACCCCGACGGGGAGCTGGCGGTCGCCCGCGCCGCGCGCCACGCCGGCATCCCCTACGCGATCTCGACGCTCGCGACGGCGTCGGTCGAGGCGGTGGCGACGGCGGCCCAGGGCGAGATCCCGCTCTGGTTCCAGCTGTACGTGTGGGGGGATCGACGCGAGGCGAGACAGGCCGTCCAGCGGGCCCGCGCCGCGGGATTCTCCGCGCTCCTGCTCAGCATCGACACGACGGTCCGCTCCAAGCGCGAGCGCGAGAAGCGCGCCGGCCTCGAGCTGCCGCTGCCCCATCTGAGCGCCTCCACGCTGCTCGACGGGGCGCTGCACCCGCGCTGGTCGCTGGGATTCCTGAGCTCGGAGACGATCAGCTTTCCGAACATCGGACCACCGGACCATCGCTCGCGGGGCAAGCTCGAGGACATGTTCGACGGCACCGTGTCGATCGACGACCACGACTGGATCCGGGAGCTGTGGGAAGGGCCCATCCTGCTCAAGGGCGTCCTCCGGCCCGAGGAGGCGCGCCGCGCGGCCGACGCCGGCCTCGACGGCGTGATCGTCTCCAACCACGGCGGCCGGCAGCTCGACCACGCGCCGGCCACGATCGACGTCCTCCCCGAGATCGTCGAGGCGGCCGGCGACCGGCTCGAGGTGCTTGTCGACTCCGGCTTTCGCCGCGGCAGCGACATCCTCACCGCGATCGCGCTCGGCGCGCGGGCGGTGCTCGTCGGCCGCGCGCACCTGTACGGGCTGGCGGCGGCCGGCGAGGCGGGGGTCCGGCACTGCATCGACATCCTCGAGGGCGAGCTGCGGATGGCGATGGGGCTCACGGGCATGAGGAGCCTCGACGAGGTCGGTCCCGATCTGCTGCGCCGACGCGTCCCCGCGGGCGCGCCGGCCCGCAGCACGCTGGAGAGCGCATGAGCGAGAGCGATCGGCACAGCGACGCCGAGGCCGAGCAGATCTCGCTGGCGGCGATCCGCAGCACCCCGCGCTACACGTATCTCATCGCGGCGATCGCGGCGATCGGCGGCATGCTGTTCGGCTACGACATCGGCGTCATCAGCGGTGCCGAGAACCTGCTCAAGGCGCGCTTCCACCTGAGCAGCGGCACCGAGGAGCTCGCCGTCGCCGCGGTGCTCATCGGCTCGGTCATCGGCGGCATGATCGGCGGGCGGACCATGGACACGATCAGCCGCCGCTGGGGTCTGCTCGTGATGGCGGTGATCTACGCGGCCGGAGCGATCCTCAGCGCGATCGCCTGGGACCTTCCCTCGTTCGTCGCGTTCCGCATCATCACCGGCGTCGCCGTCGGCGCCTCGTCGCTGATGGTGCCCGCCTATATCGCCGAGCTGGCACCGGTGCCGATCCGAGGCGGGCTCGTCATCCTCCAGCAGCTCGCGATCTCGGGCGGGATCCTCATCTCCTACGCGCTCGACTACCTCTACGACACGACCGGCCTCGGCTGGCGGCCGATGTTCGCCACCGCGGTGATCCCTGCGCTCGCACTCGGGATCGGGATGCTGTTCATGTCCCACTCGCCGAGGTGGCTGGCGATGCAGGGCCGCATGGACGAGGCGGAGGAGGTGCTCGCCCGAGTCGACCCGGAGAACAAGGAGGAGCAGCTCGAGTCGATCCGCCAGAACGTCGAGGAGTCACGGGGCAGCTCCTGGAAGGAGCTCCTGGCGCCGGGCATGCGTGGAGCGCTGATCGCGGGTGTCGGGCTTGCCATCTTCCAGCAGTTCGTCGGTCCGAACACGGTGCTCTTCTACACGCCGACGATCTTCGGCTTTGCCGGGATGAAGGGCAATCCGCTGCTGCCGACGATCTACGTCGGGGCCGTCCTGTTCGTGTTCGTGTTCCCCACGATCGCGCTCGTCGACGTGATCGGCCGCAAGGCGCTCTTCTATCTCGGGCTGATCGGTATGGGATCGATGCTCGTGCTGCTCGGATTCGCGTTCGAGTCGGGGGCGTCGACCTGGGGGTTCTGGGTCGTGATCATCCTGCTCGTGTACGTCGCGTGCTACTCGCTGTCGATCTCGCCGCTCTTCTGGCTCATGTCCGCCGAGGTATTCCCGAACCGCTTCCGCGGGATCGGCGCGAGCGCCTGCACGGTCTCGAACTGGGGCGCGAACCTGCTCGTCACGGTCACGTTCCTGTCGATGATCTCCGCGATCGGCAAGTCGTGGACGTTCTGGGTGTACGCGATCCTCGCCGGCCTGGCGATCCTGTTCGTGTGGCGCCGCGTGCCGGAGACGAAGGGCCGCCCGCTCGAGCTGATCGACGCCTACTGGACGCACGACCGCGACTGGGAGGCGGCGGCGTCGGCGGAGAGCGACAGGAAGGCCGCGTAGCCGTGCCGTCGCTGAGCCCGTCGACCGGGATCGGGTAGCGCGTGGCTGCCGAGCGGCCGGACGCGCTCGTGATCTTCGGCATCACCGGCGACCTCGCGCGCCAGATGACGTTCCGGGCGCTCTACCGCCTCGAGCGCCGCGGGAAGCTCCCGCCGCGGATCCTCGGCGTCGGCCGCGGCGAGCTCGGCGCCGACGGGCTGCGCGAGCGCGCACGGGAGTCGGTGGTCGAGCAGGAGGGCGACGTCGACGAGCGGACACTCTCCCGGCTCGCCGAGCGGCTCTCGTATCTGCAGGCGGACCTCGGCGACGCGGACGGTTACGCCCGGCTCGGGGAGGCGCTCGAGGACGCCCATGGCCCGATCTTCTACCTCGAGACGCCGCCGTCGCTGTTCGGGCCGGTCGTCGCGGGCCTCGCCGACGCGGGGCTGCTCGGCGGTGGGCGGCGGGTCGTCGTCGAGAAGCCGTTCGGAAGCGATCTGCGGTCGGCGCGCTCGCTCGCGGCCGAGCTTCACCGCCACGTCGAGGAGTCGCAGATCTACCGGATCGACCATTTCCTCGGCAAGCTCGGGATCTGGGAGACGCTCTACCTGCGCTTCGCCAACGCGCTGCTCGAGCCCGTGTGGAACGCCGAGCAGCTCGCGTGCGTGCAGATCACGATGGCCGAGGACATCGGCCTGGAGGAGCGCGGGAGCTTCTACGACCCCGTCGGGCAGCTCCGCGACGACGTCGTCAACCACCTCATGCAGGTGCTCTCGGTGACCGCGATGGAGCTGCCGCGAGGACGGGACGCGGGCGCCGTCCAGGACGCGCGCCACGCGCTGCTGCGCTCGATCCCCGACGCCGATCCGGAGCGCTACGTGCGCGGCCAGTACGAGGGCTACCGGGAGATCGAGGGCATCGCCGAGGACTCGCGGACCGAGACGTTCGTCGCGCTCGAGCTGCGGATCGAGAACGAGCGCTGGTCGGGCACGCCGTTCTACATCCGCACCGGCAAGCGGATGGCGGTCGAGCAGACCGAGCTCCGGCTCGTGTTCCGCAAGCCCGGGATCCCGCCGTTCCTCGAGCTCGACGGCACGAGCCGGCGCGGCACCCCGCCCGCGCAGCTTGCGGTCAGGCTCGACCCGAGCCCGGGGCTGCGGATCCTGCTCGACGCCGACCAGCCGGGCGTCGGGCGCGGCGAGGTGTGCCTCGACACCGCGTTCGCGCAGGAGGGCGGCGAGGCGCCCACCCCCTACGAGGTGCTGCTCGAGGCGGCGCTCGATGGCGATCCCACCCACTTCGCCCGCCAGGACAACCTCGAGGAGTGCTGGCGGATCGTCCAGCCGCTGCTCGACTCCCCCGGGCCGGTCCACCCCTACCCGCAGGGCTCCTGGGGGCCGCCGGAGGCGGACCGGCTCGTGTCCTCGGTCGGCGGCTGGCGGGGGCCGTGGCTCGGCGAGCCGCAGCGCTGAGTTGCGGCGTCCGGTGGCACTGCCGGCGCCGGCCCAACCGGCCGCCTGAACGCTCAGCCGCTCGCCCGAAGCGTCCAGTAGCCGTCGGCGCCCGCCGGCTCGAAGTGGCCCACCCGGGCGAGTGCCGCGCGGGCGGCCTCGAGGTCGAGCTGCATGACGAGCGCGACCTCGGCGGTGGCCAGCGGCTCGTCCGCCCAGGCGAGGACCTCCTCGGCGGACTCGGGCTTCGGGCGGCGCGGCAGCTCCGGGGCGGCGTGGGCGACCGCGACCTCGTAGGCTTCGACGGGGTTGAAGCCGGGAACCGCGATCCCGTCGATGAGATACGTCGGCGCGGTGTAGCGTCGCTCGGACGCCGGTCCGCCGAGCTTGTGCTCGAGCGCCCGCGCGGACGGCGAGGGATCGCGCGCCGCCGCGGCGTCGGCCTCGAGCGCGGCGGCGACATCTGGCGACGCGGTCCAGTCCGCGAGCGCGGTGGGGTCGATGCCCGCCTCCCGGGCGGCGCCGTCGATCAGCGCCGGGTCGTCGAGCAGGCCGCCGACCATCCTGCGCACGCGCAACCGCCGCAGCAGCGCCTCGGCACGCTCCGGCGCATGGAGGCGGGCTGCGACGACGGCGCGGCAGGCGGGCTCCGAGGAGGACTCGCGCGGGTAGGGCGCCGGATCGATCGGCATGCCGTAGCGGCGCTGCAGCCCGGGGGCCCCGGCGGCGAGCTTCGCCGCCTCCCCCGGCTCACGGGTGAGCACGATCATCCGCACAGTCCAGGCCAGGCCGTCGCCGTAGTGCCAGCACAGCCGCCGGCGGACGGGCTCGGCCGAGAACGCGAACGGGCAGGCGGGATCGGTGAACAGCTCGACCTCGACCGGGCTCACGAGGTCAGGTGGTCGTAGTCGCCGCGCACCCACGCGATGTAGCGCTCCGCGGAGCGCCTCACCGCGGCTCGTGCGTCGCCCTCGATCCCGCGGCCGAAGTTGTCGTAGAGCCGCTCGAAGTCGAGCGCCTCCGCACCGCGGGTGATGCGCTCGACGACGGCCGGCGAGAGCGGGATCCGGTTCGGATAGCTGCGCAGGAATGTCGTCGTCGCGCGGTCGGGGTTGGCGTGGATCGTGTCGGAGCTGAGCAGCACCCCCCGCCCGCCGGCGCCCGCGCTCCAGTGTGCGACCGAGCTGCCGGCGAAGTGGCCGCCGAGCTCGACGAGCGTGAGCCCGGGCGCGATCTCCCGTCGCCCGCGCCAGCTCTCGATCGCGTCGTCGGGGCGGGTGACCCACTCGAGCTGCGGCTCGCAGACGAGGATCGGCGGATCGCCGAGCGCGCGGCTCCACTGCGCCTGCGCGCCGAACATGTGCGGGTGGCTCGCGGCGATCGCCAGCACGGGCCCTGCGTCGCGGACGCGTGCGAGGCCGGTCTCGTCGAGGTAGCCGGGCGGATCCCACAGGAGGCTGCCCTCCGGCGTGCTCACGAGAAAGCCGTGATGCCCGATGCCGACCTTCGGCTGAGCGCTGAGCTCGAGCAGGCCCGGCTCCCTCTCCTGGACCCGCACGCGATGGCCGGCGGCGTCGAGCTCGGCGAGCGTCGTCCAGCGCTGGCCGTCGGCGGGCACCCACTGACGCTCGTCGGCGCAGATCGCGCACACTCCGGACGGCTCGGCGTGCTCGACGCCGCACGTGGCGCAGATCCAGACCGCGTCGCGGTTCATGCCCGAGAGCTTGCCATCTCGGCGTCGCGCAGGGCGGCGCGGGCGGCGGCGTCGCCCGGTACACCGTGGACGGCGCCCCCGGGGAAGGCGGCGGCGCTGCCCAGGTAGAGCCCCGCGACCGGGGTGTGATACGGCGAGAGCCGCGGCATCGGACGGAAGACGACCTGCGAGAGCGTGTAGCTGCCGCCGCCGACATCGCCGCCGACGAGGTTCGGGTTGCGTCGCTGGAGCTCTGCGGGGGTGAGCACCGAGCGAGCGAGGATGCGGTCGCGGAAGCCGGGCGCGAAGCGCTCGACCTGGGCCTCGATCCGCTCGACGTGGCGATCTGACTCTCGCTCCCAGTCGACGCTCTGCGGCCCGTGGGTGTAGGCCCAGGCGGTGTGCTTGCCGGCCGGGGCCCGGGTCGGGTCGGCAAGCGACTGCTGGCCGAGCAGGAGGTAGGGACACTCGGGCAACCGGCGGCGACTCTCGTCCATCGTCGCGACGATCTCCGCCTCGTCGCCGCACACGTGGACGGTGCCGGCCTGGCGAGCCGCCTCCCCCATCCAGGGGATCGGGCCGTCGAGCGCCCAGTCGACCTTGAGCGTTGCCGGTCCATACCGGTAGTGGCCGGCGAGCCGGCGGTAAAGACCCGAGATCGCATCGCCGGTGAGCGCGAGCAGCGCCTGCGGCATCACGTCGGCGACGACGATCGGGGCCGCGATCCGCTCGCCGCCCACGACCCGGACGGCGCGGACGCGACCGTCGACGACCTCGATGCGCTCGACCCGCGCCCCCGTGCGCACGCTGCCCCCAAGCTCGACAAGCCGGCCGACGAGCGCGTCGGCGAGCCGGCCGGCGCCGCCCTCGGGGCTCGGCCAGCCGACCGCATGACCGAGCAGGTTGAGGTAGGCGACCGCGATCGCGCTGCCCGCGGCGCTCGGCGGGACGTCGCTGTGCCCGGCCGAGCCGTACAGCCAGGCGCGCGCGCCCGACCCGGAGAACAGCCGATGCCCGAGCGTCCGCGCCGAGGCCGGAACGAGCAGCCCGAAGCGCGCCGCCCCGAGCGGACCGAGGCCGGTCACCAGCTTCAGCGCGCCGCCGAGCGGCGGGAAGCCGGCGAGCATCGTCGAGCGGACCGCGTCGAAATGGGTGAGCAGCGGCTCGACGAACTGGCGCCAGGCCCGGCCGTCGCCGGCGCGGGCGCCGTCGAGGCTCTCGGCGGTGCGGGCGACGTCGCGGTAGAGCGCGATCGCCGTCCCGTCGGGCAGCGGGTGGGCATAGCAGGCCTGGGGATGGACCCAGCGCAGCCCGTGGCGCTCCAGCTCCATGCGCGCGAACACGGGCGAGCCGGCGGCGGCCGGGTAGACCGAGGAAAACGTGTCGTGGTGAAAGCCGGGCAGTGTGAGCTCCTCTGTGCGTACCGCTCCTCCGGGGGCGTCGGCGCCGTCCAGCACGAGCACCGAGCGTCCCGCCTCCGCGAGGCGGATCGCGGCCGCGAGACCATTCGGCCCGGCGCCGACGACGAGCGCGTCCAAGGCCTCGCTCATCCCGCGATCCGCAGCGCGAGCTGGTGGAGCATGGACAGGCGCGCGACGTCCCCCTGGCCCCAGAACGCGTGCTGCGCGGTGCGCCCGGCGATCCGGTAGGCCTGGCTGACGTGCCACGGCATCGGATCCCAGGTGCCCGCCGCCCGAACGTACGCCTGGCCGTCGAGCGTGTAGAGGATGAGGCGGTTGAGCCCTGAGCCCATGAAGTGGCCCTGGTGGGTTGTGAGGTCGAAGCCGACGAGCGGCTCGCCCCCGTCCGGCACCGCGCGCGGCTCGCCGTCGCCGTAGCGGGCGAGACCCTCCTCCAGCTCGGCGACGTACCGAGCGAGCCCCTCCGGATCATCGGCGGTGTGAAGCCGGGTGATCGTCACGTAGCCGCGGGTGAAGATCGGACGTCCGGACTCCGTCCCGGCGGCGACCTCGATTTCGAACGTCTGGTTGGCGAGGCCGCCGGGACGCAGGGGAGTAAAGCGCCCGACCTCGCTCGCGTAGTCCGGCCACGTCTCCGGCCGCGTGAGCGCGGCGAGCACCCGCTCGGCGGACGGCATCCGCACCGGCGGGTAGGTGTGCCACACCTGGCGCTCGGGATCCGCGGACCCCGGCGTGAGCCTCCCGAGACGCGCGAGCGCCATCCGCGCCTCCGGGTCGTACGCGTCGCGCTCGGCGACCGTCGGGAACGCGATCCCCCACCCGCGCCGGGCGTCGTCGGCGTAGGCCTCGGGGAACCATTCGCCGAGCAGCGCGGCGGCACCGTCGAGCAGCTGCCGGCGCGTGAGCAGCCCGCGACCGGACTCGGTCGTGTCGAAGCGATGCGATCCGTAGGCGCGGTGGAACGCGGAGAGGTCGCCCAAATGCAGGCGGCGACTCGGATCGCGCCGGTACCAGTACGTCGTGAGGATGCTGAATGCGAGGCGCAGGTCGTCGACGTTTCGCTCCGGCACGGGATGGCGGAAGTACGCGGCGTTGAGGAAATCGGTCACCCACGCGGCGGAGTCCCGTCCCGCGATCGACGATCCGCTCATCCGTGCGAACCGGAGCGGCCCGCCCGGCTTGGCCGGAGAGGCGGGCGCGGGGGCGGCGGCTCGTTCGGCTGTGAGCGCCGGGTCCTCGGGCGCCGGATCGTCAAGATGCTCGGGGACCTCGGCGAGCTCCTTGGCGGTGAGCGGCTCGGTGGCGGTGATCTCGTCAGGCATCTCGCCAACCACCTACCCGCGGACCTCGGCGGCGAACGCGTCACGGGCCCGTGCTGCGATCGCGCGCGCCAGCCTTCTGGTGTCCTCGAGCCGCTCGACGGCCTGGTCGAGCGCCAGGCGGCCGTGGCAGTAGGACCAGCAGTCGAGCATCAGCGGCCGGCCGGCGATCGCGTCCTCGAGCCGTGCCAGCTCCTCGGGCTCGAGCATCGTGCGCCTGCGGTAGCGCGAGACGACGAGCTCGACGAGCCGGGGGTCGCGGGCGCCGGCGGCCCACAGCAGGAAGCCGAGCGACCACAGCCGCGGTCCGCGCCCGGCGCCGGTCCAGTCGACGATCACGAGCGTGTCCTTCTGCGTCGGGATCGCGTTGGCGGGCACGAAGTCCGGGTGCACGACCGCATGCGGCAGATCGGCGCAGTCGTCGGCATGCTCGACCGCCTCGCGCAGCCGGTCGAACCTCGCCAGCTGCCGCGCCGGGACCCCGCCCGCCACCCCGTCGAGCAGCTCCGCGGCCGCCGCGATCTCCTCCCGCGGGCCGCCGGTGAACGAGAGATGATGCCACGCGCCGCCGGCGCGCAGGGAGCTGCCGGCTCGGGAATGGAGTCCGCCGAGCAGGCCGCCGAGCATCGCCGCCGCACGGCCGGGCCTCATCGGTGGCCCTGACTCGACGAACTCGGTGACGAGCACGGCACGCTGTCCCCATCGCGACACCGGCTCCGGGTGGGCGCAGCGCTCCGCCGGGAAGCCGGCGCGCTCGAGCGCCCGCAGCAGCTCCGCGTGGGCCTCGACATCGGCGGCGACGCGCTCGGCCGGAAACACGCGCGCCACCCAGGCCGGCCCGTCGCTGCGATCGACCCGGTATACGTCGCGGTCGAGCTGGTCGACCGCTGTGACGTCGACGCCGTAGCGCGTCTGGAGCTGCGCCCTGATCGGCGACCCGGAGACGGCGCTGCCGGCGGCGCGTCTCTCGGGCATGGCCACAGGATACGTGCGAGGTTGGAGACCATCCTCGCGGCTTGACCTGCGGCCGTGGGGGCGCAGGAGCGCGCCGGCGCAGCTGCGGCTGAGGTCCGGGCGCGATCGAGCCGGCGGTCAGGCGCCGTGGTCAGGCCGCAGGCGATCAGGCGCCGTGGTCAGGCGGCAGGCGGTCAGGCGCCGTGGTCAGGCCGCAGGCGGTCAGGCGCCGGAGGCGGGCGCGGGCGGTCAGGCGGCGTGCGTGGCGACCGCCGTGCCCGAGAACACCGGAACCGCGTGCTCGGCGAGCAGCTCGATGCTGCGCCGCTTGCGCGCCTGGCCCCCCGGGAAGTCGGTCCAGAAGCCGACCTCGTCGATGCCGAGCGCCTCGTAGCGTCGCAGCCGCTCGATCACGGTCTCCGGGGTGCCGACGAGCGCGCTCCGCTTGATCGCCTCCAGCGAATAGCGCTCCTTGCTCTCGAGCTCCGCCTCGTCGAGCGGCGGGACCTGGCCCAGGCGCGCGGAGCCGTCGTTGCGGATCATCCGCTCGAACACGCCGTACCAGCCGCGCACCGCGCGCGCGGCGTCGTCGACCTCGTCCTCGCCGTCCACGACGCAGGCGTGGCGGAGCATCATCAGCTTCGGACGCGGCACCTCGGGATGGTCGGCGACGGCCTGCTCGAACTTGGCGACGAGATCCTCGACCTCCTCATCGCCCTTGGCCAGCGGTGTACAGCAGACGTTGCAGCCGTTGGCGACGGCGAAGTCGTGCGAGGCGGCCTCGCGCGCGGCGATCCAGATCGGCGGCCCGCCCGCGCTCGTGGGCTTGGGGATGCTCGTCGTCTCCGGGAACGACCACAGGCCGTCGTGGGCGGCGTCACCGGCCCACAGCTTGCGCAGCAGGGGCACCATCTCCCGCAGCGCCGCGCCGCCCTCGCTCGCCTGAAGCTCCGGCACGATCCGGTCGAACTCGAACTGGTAGGCGCCGCGCGCGACGCCGAGCTCCAGCCGGCCGCCGCTCAGCACGTCGGCGAGCGCGGCCTCGCTGGCGAGCCTCACCGGATGCCAGAACGGGGCGATGATGTTGCCGGTCACCAGCCGGATGCGGCTCGTGCGCGCCGCCAGGTGGGAGAGGAGCACGAGCGGGTTGGGCGCGGCGGTGAAATCCATGCCGTAGTGCTCGCCGACCCAGAAGGAGTGAAAGCCTCCGTCCTCGGCGAGCCGGACGAGGTCGACGAGGTCGGCATACAGCCGCTCGTAGGACTCGTCCGAGTAGCGTTCGGCGTGGGCGAACAGGGACAGCTTCATGACGGCGCCTCCTATCGATGTGTGAGCTCGGTGACGGGCGCCGGGTGAAAGGCGCCCCCGATGTAGAGCAGTGGCGGGTGCGTGGAGTGCGCGCAGCTGACGACGCGGCCGATGATCACCACGTGCGTGCTGGCGAGCGCGAGGTTCTCGGGGGCGACCTCGAACTGCGCGCTCGCTCCGTCGAGCAGCGGCGCGCCGCACGGGCCGCACGCCCAGTCGACCTCGGCGAACTTGTCCTCGGCCTTGCCGGCGAACGTCCTCGCAACCGCCTCCTGGTCCTGCGAGAGCAGGTTGATGCCGATCACCTCCGATCGGAGCAGCGCGCGGTAGCTGCGCGAGGTCCGAGAGACGCACACGAGCACGGTCGGTGGATCGAGCGACACGCTCGCAAACGCGTTGACCGAGAGGCCCTTCGGCGTTCCCTCGAGCATCGCGGTGACGACGGTGACCCCGGTCGGGAAGCGGCGGTGCGCCTCGCGCACCGTCTCTGGATCGACGGCCATGGTCAGGCCTCCTCGCGGTGCAGCGAGACGACGCCGAGCGCGAACAGCATCTGGCGGGGATCCCAGGTCACCCACTCCTCGACGATCCGCCAGGCGTGGATCCGCGACAGCGAGATCCCCGACACCTCGACCACGCGCCCCGTCGGCGCCACGCCGAGGTAGTCGCCCTGATGCGTCCCGACCGACGACCAGCGGATCGCGAGGCGGTTCTCCTCGCCGAAGATGTCCTCGACGACGCAACGCAGATCGGGGAACGCCTCGCGCAGCGCGAGGATCCGCTCCTTGTGGACCTCCAGGCCGACCGGCTCGCTGCCCCCGTCGTGGCGCACGTACTCCGGCGCCATGATCTGGTCGAGCGCGGCGACGTCGCCCGCGTTCCAGGCGTTCGCCCACGCTTCGATGATCCGTTCGTAGCGCTCGTGCCTCATCGCATCACGAACGGGTCGGGGGTGGGCTCGTCCGAGGTGTTGATCCAGACGCTCTTCTCACGCGTGTAGGCGTCCATCACCGAGAACCCGTTCTCCTTGCCGATCCCGCTCTCCTTGAACCCGCCGAGCGGCGACATCGGCGACATGCTGCGGTACGTGTTGACCCACACGGTGCCGGCGTCGAGCCGACCGGCGACGCGGTGGGCCCGCGCGAGGTCGCGCGTCCAGACGCCGGCTGCGAGGCCGTAGCTTGAGTCGTTCGCCTGGGCGATGACCTCGTCCTCGTCGGTGAACGGGATCACCGCGGCCAGCGGGCCGAACACCTCCTCGCGCGCCACGCGCATGTCGTTGGTCACGTCCGTGAGCACGGTCGGCTCGTAGAACCAGCCGGGCTCGCCGGCGCGGTGACCGCCGAGCGCGATCTTCGCGCCGTCCTGGACTCCAGCCTCGACGTAGCGCTCGACCTTCGCCAGCTGCTCGGCGAGGGCGAGCGGCCCGAGCTCGGTGTCGGCCTGAAGCGGGTTCCCGATCCGGATCCGCTGCGCGCGATCGATCACGCGCGCGAGCACGTCGTCGTAGATGTCGCGATGCAGGAAGATCCGGGAGCCGGCGACGCACGTCTGCCCGCCGGCGGCGAAGATCCCGGCGACGATCCCGAGCGCCGCGCTCGCCGTGTCGGCGTCGGGGAAGACGATGTTCGGCGACTTGCCGCCGAGCTCAAGCGTCACCGGAATGAGGCGCCGGCCCGCGGCCTCGGCGATCCGCCGGCCGGTCTCGGTGCCGCCGGTGAACGCGATCTTCGCCACCAGCGGATGCTCGACGAGCGCGGAGCCGACCTCGGCCCCGAACCCGGTGACGACGTTCACCACCCCGGCGGGGAAGCCGGCCCGCTCGACGAGCCCCATCAGCTCGAGGATCGATGCCGAGGTGTGCTCGGAGGGCTTGATCACGATCGTGTTGCCGGCCGCGAGCGCCGGCGCGAGCTTCATCACCGTGAGCAGCAGCGGCGAGTTCCAGGGCGAGATCGCGCCGACTACGCCCAGCGGCTCGCGCAGCGTGTAGTTGAGGATCTCCCTGCGCAGCGCCGGGATCACGTCGCCGAGCGTCTTGTCCGCCATCCCGGCGAAGTAGTAGAGGTACTCCGGGAGCACTGCGAGCTGACCGCGCATCTCGCGCAGGAGCTTGCCGTTGTCGTGCGTCTCGGTGCGCGCGAGCGTCTCGCCGCTCTCGGCGATCAGGTCGCCCAGCCGGCGCAGCAGCGCTCCGCGCGCGGTGTTGGTGAGTCCGGCCCACGCGGGATCCTCGAACGCCGCCCGCGCCGCGCGCACCGCCCGATCGACGTCCTCCGGCCCGCCGCGCGCGACCTCGTACCACGGCTCGGCGGTGGCCGGGTCGAGGCTCTGGAACGTCTCCCCGGAGGCGCTCGGGCGCCACTCCCCGTCGATGTAGAGGTCGTAGGACTTCGTCACTTCAGTCGTTGCCATCGTGTCTCCTCACGTGTGCCAGGACCAGGTCCGAGACGGCGTCGGGCCGCTCGAGCGGGAGCAGGTGCCGCGCGCCGGCGACGATCTCCACGCGCGCGTCGGGGATCGCGGCGGCCAGCTCGGCGCTCATGCGGGGCGTCGACCCGGGATCATCCTCGCCGGTGAGCACGAGCGTCGGGGCTTCGATCCGCGGCAGGCGCGGCCAGAGCTCCTCGTCGGCGCCGGCGAACACGGCGTAGGCGGCGAGATAGGACGGCGGGTCGATCGCCGCGAGCGTGCGCTCGGCGTACGCGACGGCGTCGGCGGTCAGGCGGCCGGGATCTCCCCCGGTCCAGCGACGGATCGCCGCCGCGCGGTTGGCGTCCGGCGCCTGGCGGGCCTCGCGCAGCCGGTCCCGCACGGCGGCACGCTCCTGCGGATTGCGGCGCGCGACCGAGCTGATCAGCGTGAGCGAGCGGACGCGCTCTGGAGCGTCGAGCGCAAGCCGCTGCGCGACGAGCGCGCCGAGCGAGAACCCGATCACATGGGCCGGTTTCTCGATCGTGGCGGCCACGGCCCGCCCCAGGTCCGTCAGCGCGATCGGCCCCTCGACCGGCGGCGCGTCGCCGTGCCCGAGCAGGTCGGGCGCGCGCACCTCGGCCGCCTCGGCCAGCCGCGCGCGGCAGGGATCCCACATGCGATGGTCGAGACCGACGCCGTGGATGAGCACGATCGGCGAGCGCAGGCGGTTCATGACGGCCGTCCACATCACACCGGGTCGGTGCCGAACTCCGCCAGCCGCGCGTGCGGCCGCCCCCCGGTCGCGCCGGCGATCCCGATGAGGATCTCGTCCGGATGCGGGGCGTCCGGAATCCGGACCTCGAGCGACTGATGGTGGGAGCGGATCGTCATGTCGGTGATGTGCTTGAGCGGCACGTCGAATGTCGCGCCGGCGGGCGCGCGCTTCTCGACCGAGGGCAGCAGGGTGGTTCCCGAGACCGCGTCGCGGAACGGGTTCCCGAACTGCAGCGTGTGCAGCAGGCCGGAGGCGTGCTCGATGTCGCCGTCGATGCCGACGACGCCGCCCTTGCCGTACGCCTGGACGGGGCCCGGCAGCGCGTCGAGGAGCCGCGGCACGAGCAGCGCCGCCAGCTCGGGCGCGACCGTCTCGATCTCCGGCCCGAGGTCCGAGACGAAGCCGCGACCCGCCCACGGGTTGGCGATGACGGCGGCGGCGAAGCCGACGCTCACCGGCGCCTGCAGCGGACGCCCACTCTCGGCGTGCACCTCCTCGGCGATCGTGACGAGCCTGCGGACGTTCATGGGCGGTCCTTTCGGGTGCGGGCGGACGGGTCGGTGCGGCGATCGCCGATGCGCGCGAATGGCCGCGGACCGGAGGACGCCGCGATCGCGATGACGATCTCGTCCGCGCGGGGGGCGTCGGAGATCCGGATCTCGGCGGACTGGTAGTGCGAGCGAGTGGCGGCCTCGCGCGTGTGCCACATCGGGATCGAGAGCGCCGCGCCGGGCTCGGCGCGCACCTCCCCGAACGCGATGATCGAGGTGCCGCCGACGGCGCCCCGGAAACGATCGCCGAGGTGCGGTGTGTGGATGAGAGCGGCGCCGTGCTCCACCTCGCCGCCCACGCCGACGAGCGCGCCCTTGCCGAACGCCCGCACCTCGGCGGCGCCGCCGATGTGGCGAAGCAGCCGGTCGATCAACGCCGGCGCCAGCGGCTCGAGGATCTCCTCCACCTCGCGCGAGAGGTCGTCGACGCGGCGGCCGACCCACGGATTGGCGACGACGCCGGCGACCACGACCCGTCGCGGGGCGTGCGGCACGTCGCGCCCCGCCTCGCGCTCAAGATCGTCGACCTGGATGACGAGCTTGCGCACGAGCGTGCCGAGCGCGGCCCCCTCGGCTGCCGGTTCGGGCTCCTGCTCCGCAACCGCAACGATTGTTTCTTGCATGGCACAGACCATAGCCAGCCCGACCGTTCGGCGCAAGTTCCTTGACAGCAGGTATCACGTCGGGTTACTCTGCCATGCATCATGGCAACGAGAGAGAGGGAAGCAACCACGATGACCACCCGCTCCGAGGCTGCTGCGGCGCAGCCGCGCGACCTGCTCTACCGGGACAGGGTCGGGACGATCGAGCCGTATGGCATCGACCACATCCCGGACGCCGAACGGCACGGCCGGCTTCGCAACCAGTTCACGACGTGGTTCGCCGGCAGCCTCGGCCTGTCGCTGCTCACGCTTGGCTTCTACCCGGTGTTCTACGGCCTCGGACTCGTCCCGGCGCTCATCAGCGTGCTGATCGGTGCCGGGCTCGGCGCGATCGTGATGGGAATCATGTCGGCGATGGGGACGCGTGTCGGCGTGCCCCAGCAGATCCAGGCCCGCGGCCCGCTCGGCTTCCTCGGGAATTTCCCGCCGGTCGCGTTCGTGAACGTGTTCGCGTCGATCGGCTGGGCGGCGGTGAACACCGTGCTCGGCGTGATGCTGATCGACCAGCTCGTCCACATCCCGTTCTGGATCGGGGCTGCCGGGATCTCGGTCGTGCAGTGCGTGGTCGGGGTCTACGGCTACAACATGATCCACCGGGTCAACCTGATCGCGACGATCGTCATCGGCGGCGTGTTCGTGGTGATCACGATCCTCGCGATGACGCACGCCAACTGGCACTTCGGCACCGATCGCCACGCGTCGTACTTCGTCGGCACCACGGGTGGGTTCATCGACTCGGTCGGGTTGTTCTTCTCGTTCCTGCTCGCGTGGGCGCCGTTCGCCTCCGACTACTCGCGCTACCTCCCGGCGGACACGTCGATGAGAAAGGTCGCGATCTCGACCGGTCTGGGCAACTTCCTCGTGGTCGCGTGGCTCGGCTGCCTCGGCGTGCTCGTGGGCCACTTCGCCGGCGCGTTCGGCCCGGCCGCGGTCGTGACCAAGCTCACGGGCGGGTTCGGGACCGTGGCGGTGCTGGCCCTGCTGCTCGCGACCTTCCCGCAGAACGGCCTGAACCTGTACGGCGGCGCGATCTCGCTGCTCACACTGGGCGCGAAGATTCCGCGCGCGGTCGCGGTCGTCGTCACGAGCCTGATCGCGTTCGGCTTCGCACTCTGGGCGCAGACGGACGTGTACGGCAAGTACTACGACTTCGTCGTGCTCACCGCGTACTTCATCATGCCCTACGCCTGCATCATCATCCTCGACTACTTCCTCTGCAGGCGGTGGCTGCCGGAGAAGATCGCGGAGCTCTACGACTCCTCGCGCCGGGTCGAGTGGGGCTTCCTCGCCTGGCTCGTCGGCTGCGCGGCATCGGTGCCGTTCTGGACGTGGGCGAAGTGGTCAGGCCCGTTCGCCAGGGCCAATCCGGACGTCGGCGATCTCTCCTACTACATCGGCGGCATCGTGGGCTCGCTCGCGTTCCTCGCGGTCTACCGCCTGGCGCCGCTGTCCGGTCGGCTGCGCCGTTCCGCCCCGCACACCGCCAACGCCGGCCCCTCGGTGACCCCTCCGACCGCTCTCTGAGGGTCGGAGGGCAGCCCGTATATTCACCGGCATGGAGGGGCACGCTCGACGGCGCCCGGCGGTTCAGGTGGCCGCGCGCCCGATGGATTCCCAGAGCCTGCAGGCTCGCGCCGCCGACCAGCTGCGCGAGATGATCGCCGACGGCACGCTCGTGCCGGGCGCGAATCTCTCCGAGGTCGCGCTCGCCGCCTCCTTCTCGATCAGCCGTACCCCGATCCGCGAGGCGCTCAAGCAGCTCTCCACCGAGGGGCTGGTGGAGATCGTGCCCCGCGTGGGGACGTTCGTGGCCAAGCCCAGCCTGCGGGAGATCGTCGAGCTCTTCCAGGTCAAGGAGGTGCTGGAGGGGCTGTCCGCGCGGTTGCTCGCTCAGCGCGGCGAGGTGCCGGAGCTTCGGGCGCTGCGCCGCAACGTGGCCGAATCCGAGCAGGCGGTGCGCACCGGCCACGCGGAGCGCTACGCGGCGCTCGTCGACGAATTCCACGACCTGATCGCCGTCGGCGCCGACAACACGAAGCTGCTCGCCGCCTATCGCCTGCTGCTCAACCAGCTCGCCTACCGGCGGCTCGTCCGCACCTCGCTCGGCCGCCCCGGGCGGCTGCCGCGCTCGGTCGATGAGCACGCGCGGCTGCTCGAGCTGATCGAGTCCAAGGAGCCCGATGGCGCCGAGTCGGCGATGCGCTCCCACGTCCGCGCGAGCGCACAGGAGGTGCTCGCCGCGCTGCGCACCGCAGGCGAGTCCGCCCGCGAGGACGGGGCCGAGCCGCGGCGGGCGACCACCGGCTGAGCCGCGGCGGGCAACCACCGGCCGAGCCGCGGCGGGCGACCACCGGCCGAGCCGCGGCGGGCGACCACCGGCCGAGCCCCGGCCGGCGAGCACCGGCGGATCCGCCGGTCGCCCCGGTAGTGGTGCAGATCCGGTGGCGCGCCGGACCGTCGGCGTCTCTCAGCCCGGTCGGGGCGCCTCGGCCGCGGGCCCCTCGCCCGCCGCCTCGAGGATCGTGGCCACCGCCTGCGGGACGGTGAGCCGGCCCGCCTGTACCTGCTGCCAGGCGCCGGCGAGCGCGTCGTTGAAGCCGGGGCGCTCGCGTAGACGGCGCACCACGGTCTCGTCGAGCAGCCGCTCCAGCCAGCGTCGCTGTTGATCGGTGCGCCGCTCCTGCAGCTGACCGCTGTGCTCAAGCAGTGCACGATGCTCACGCACCGCCTGCCACAGCTCCTCCACGCCCGTGCCCTCCCGGGCGCTGGCGGTGAGCACCGGCGTCGTCCAACCGCGCGTGGCCGACGGCAGGAGGCGGAGCGCATGGCGATAGTCCCGCGCGGCCCGGCGGGCGGCGGGCAGGAGGTCACCGTCGGCCTTGTTGACGACGACGACGTCGGCCAGCTCGACGACGCCGCGCTTGATCCCCTGCAGCTCGTCGCCGCCGGCGGGCACGAGCAGCAGGCAGAGGGTGTCGACGATCTCGGCGAGCTCTGACTCGGACTGACCGATCCCGACGGACTCGACGATCACGACGTCGAAGCCCGCCGCCTCGCAGAGCAGCATCGCCTCCCGCGTGCGCCAGGCGACGCCGCCGAGCACGCCGGCCGACGGCGAGGGGCGGATGTAGGCGTCCTCGGCGACCGCGAGGCGCGGCATGCGGGTCTTGTCGCCGAGGATCGAGCCGCCGCTGCGCGCGCTCGAGGGATCGATGACGAGCACCGCCACCCGGTGACCGCGCTCGATCAGCCACATCCCGAGCGCGTCGATCGTCGTGCTCTTGCCGGCGCCGGGCACGCCCGTCATCCCGAGCCGGATCGCGCCGCCGGTCCGCTCGGACAGGCGCACGAGCAGCCGTTGGGCGAGATCCTGATCGCTCGTCAGGCGGCTTTCGGCAAGCGTGATCGCGCGGGAGAGCATGCCGCGGTCTCCTCCGCCCACCCCGTCGACGAGCTGCTCCAGGGCCGGTCGCAGTGGGGCGCGGGTCCGCGCGCCCGCGGCGGCGGTCGGGCCGGTGCCCTCGGTGCTCACGGCCGAGACGTCGGGGCGGCCTGCGCGTGCCCGTGCCGCTCGAGCAGCAGCTCGACCAGCTCCGCCGCGGCCTCGCCGATGACCGTGCCCGGCGGGTAGATCGCATCCGCGCCGCCGGCGCGCAGCTCCTCGTAGTCGGCGGGAGGAATCACGCCCCCGACGACGACCGCGATGTCGGGGCGGCCGGCCGCGTCAAGCGCCCGGCGCAGCTGCGGCACGAGCGTGAGATGGCCGGCGGCGAGCGAGCTGGCGCCGACGATGTGCACATCGGCCTCGACGGCCTGGCGCGCGACCTCCTCGGGGGTCTGGAAGAGCGGGCCGATGTCGACGTCGAAGCCGAGGTCGGCGAACGCGGTGGCGATCACCTTCTGGCCGCGGTCATGTCCGTCCTGGCCCATCTTCGCCACGAGGATGCGGGGCCGGCGGCCCTCCAGCCGCGCGAAGCGCTCGACCAGCTCCCGGGTGTGTGTGAACGGCACCGAATGCTCTCCCACCTCGCGCTGATAGACGCCGGCGACGGAGCGGGTCTCGGCGGAGTGACGGCCGTAGACCCGTTCCAGGGCGTCGGAGATCTCGCCGACGGTAGCGTGGGCACGGGCGGCGGCGACGGCGAGCTCGAGCAGGTTGCCCTTCCCCGAGGCGGCCGCGTCGGTCAGCGCGCGCAGCGCGGCCTGCACCGCGGCGCCGTCGCGCTCGGCGCGCAGCCGCTCGAGCTTGGCGATCTGCGCGGCGCGGACCGCGGAGTTGTCGATCTTCAGCACGCTCACCTCGGTGTCGCGCTCAGGCCGATAGCGGTTGACGCCGACGACCACCTGCCGGCCGGAGTCGATCCGCGCCTGGGTGCGCGCCGCGGACTCCTCGATCCGCAGCTTCGGGATGCCGGCCTCGATCGCCTTCGTCATCCCGCCGAGCGACTCGACCTCGTCGATGTGCGCAAGCGCACGGCGGGCGAGCTCGGCGGTGAGCCGCTCGACGTGGTAGCTGCCGCCCCATGGGTCGATGACGCGGGTCGTCCCGGATTCCTGCTGGAGGAACAGCTGCGTGTTGCGGGCGATCCGGGCGCTGAAGTCGGTCGGCAGGCCGAGCGCCTCGTCGAGCGCGTTCGTGTGCAGCGACTGCGTGTGGCCCTGGGTGGCGGCCATCGCCTCCACGCACGTCCGCACGACGTTGTTGTAGACGTCGCGCGCGGCGAGCGACCAGCCCGATGTCTGGCAGTGCGTGCGCAGCGACAGCGAGCGGTCGTCCTTGGGTTCGAACCGGCGCATGAGTTTCGCCCACAGCAGGCGCGCCGCGCGGAGCTTTGCGACCTCCATGAAGAAGTTCATCCCGATCGCCCAGAAGAACGACAGCCGCGGCGCGAAGCGGTCGACCTCGAGGCCCGCGGCCACGCCGGCGCGCACGTACTCGACGCCGTCGGCGAGCGTGTAGCCGAGCTCCAGATCGGCGCTCGCCCCCGCCTCCTGCATGTGGTACCCGGAGATCGAGATCGAGTTGAACCGCGGCATCTCCCGCGACGTGTAGCCGAAGATGTCGGAGACGATCCGCATCGAGGGCTCCGGCGGGTAGATGTACGTGTTGCGGACCATGAACTCCTTGAGGATGTCGTTCTGGATCGTCCCCGCGAGCCGCGCGTGGTCCACGCCCTGCTCCTCGCCGGCGACGATGTAGAGCGCGAGCACCGGGAGCACGGCGCCGTTCATCGTCATCGAGACCGTCATTCGGTCGAGCGGGATCCCGTCGAACAGCTGGCGCATGTCGAGGATCGAGTCGATCGCCACCCCCGCCATTCCGACGTCGCCCGCGACCCGCGGGTTGTCGGAGTCGTAGCCGCGGTGCGTCGCGAGGTCGAACGCGATCGACAGGCCCCGCTGTCCCGCCGCGAGGTTGCGGCGGTAGAACGCGTTCGACTCCTCGGCGGTCGAGAAGCCGGCGTACTGGCGGATCGTCCACGGCTTCTGCACGTACATCGTCGGATACGGCCCGCGCAGGTACGGCGGGAACCCCGGCATCCCGTCGATGAAGTCCAGACCGTCACGGTCCGCGGCGACGGACAGCGGCGAGACCTCGATTCCCTCCGGGGTCTCCCAGCGCTGCTCGGCGGCGGCCGCGGGCGCGGTGGCCCGCTCCGCGGGGACCGGGTCGAGCTCGACGCTCGTGAGGTCGGGAATGCGCGCGCTCACAGCTCCCCCGCCTCGAAGCCGTCGAGCAGCTCGCCGAGCACCGCGACCATGTCGACGCCGTCCCGCACGCCGGCGTCGGCGCCGGCCGCCTCCGCGTCCGCCTCGCGCGCCTGGGCGATGTAGATCATGCGTGCGCCGGCTCCGCGAAGGCCGTTGGCAAGCTCCCGTTGCTCCTCGAGTGAGGCGTCGGCACCCGGGCAGAGCACGGCGACGGTGAGGCCGCGCTCGGCAAGGAGCGCCGCGTGCGCGGCCACGTCCGGCTGCACGCCGCTCGGAAGCGTCGTCACGCCGCCCGCCTCGAAGAAGCTCTTCGCCCACAGCGCGACGTTGACATGCGCGGACAGCGGCCCCATGCAGGCGAGCAGGATCGTCGGCTCGGCGTCGCGCTCGGCGGCGATCCGCAGCGCGCGGGCGCGGAGCGCCTCGAACTGCGCGGCATCGCGGACTGGCGGCAGCAGCTCACCGGACGACGGCGGCTCATAGGGCGACGGGAGCTCATCGGGCGGCCGCAGCCTGTCGTGCGGCAGCGTCTCGGGGACGGCGTCGAGCGCCTCCGCTTCGCCGTCGATCCCGACCCGCTCGAGGCCGTCGTCGCCGAGCAGCGGAAACATGTTCACGCCGGTGAGCAGCCGCCGGCGGCGCGCGATCTCCTCATGGCGGCGAGCGGTCGCCTCGGCGACGCGGCGGGTGACCTCGCCGGAGCGCAGCGCGGCTGCGATCCCGCCGGCGCGCTCGATCGCCTGCAGCTCGCGCCAGGCGGCGCGGGCGAGCGCGTCGGTGAGCGACTCGACGTACCAGGAGCCCCCGGCCGGGTCGGCGACGCGATGCAGCGAGACCTCCTCCAGCAGCACGAGCTGCGTGTTGCGCGCCATCCGACGGCCGAGCGGGGCGGGCGCCTGGCCGGGCGAGAGCACGGGCTCGTCGAACGGCAGCACGGTGATCCCGTCCGCACCCGCCACGGCGGCGGCGAACGCGGCGCTCGTCGCGCGCAGCAGGTTGACCCAGGGATCGAGCGCCGAGCTCATCCGCCGGCTCGTGCGGACGTACACCGCGGACCGTCGCCGCTCGGGCTCGACGCCGCAGTGAGCGAGCACGTTCGCCCACACCCGCCGGGCGGCGCGGAGCTTGGCGATCTCCAGGAACTGGTCGGGACCGGCGGCGAGCGTGAACTCGAGCGCCGCGGCAAGCTCGTCGGGCGGGACGTCAGCGGCGTCGGCCGCCCGCAGATAGGCGATCCCGGTGGCGAGCGCGATCGCCAGCTCGTACGTGGCGCCGGCGCCGGCCTCGACGTAGGACGTCGTGTCGACGGCCATCGCGTGCACGCGCGGGAACTCACCGCGCGCCTCGCCGAGCAGCCGGATCGCGGCGTCGGTCTCCCGACGGACGTGCTTCTCGGCGAGATCGCCGGCGCGCGCGAGCGTCCCGATCGGGTCGAGGCGGAGCGAGCCGCGCACCTCGGCGGCCGGGTGCCCGCGGCGGTGCCACACCTCGAGCAGCGCCCGGGCGGCCGGAATCGCGCCCGCGCCCGCGGCGAGCGCCACCGGCGCGAGGTCGAGATGGACCCCCTCGAGCACCTGCTCAAGCTCGGCCGCGTCTGCCGTCGGGATGCCGGGCGCGGTCTCGGAGGCGAGCACCAGTAACAGCTCGGTGGCGCCACCCTCGAGATCCTCGAGCAGCTCGCGATTGGCCTCGGCGCGGTCGCGCGTGGCGTTCTGCTGGCGGATCGCCCACGGCGTGCCGAGCCGCGTGCCGCGGACGAACGGGCTCTCACCGGTGACCCCGCCGGGATCGGGCGCGAGCTCGTCCTCGCGCGTGTACAGCCACCGGGCCTCGATCCCGTCCTCCAACGCCGTCGTGAGTGGAGCGTCGGCTCCGCCCGCGCGGACTCGCGCCTCCCACTCCTCGCGTCGCGCCGGGGGGAATTCGGCCGCGAGCGGCTCGGTCGGCCTCGGGCTCGGGGTCATGGGCCTTCATGTTCGCAGGGACCGATGCGCTGGGCACCTCCGCCACACAGGAGGTGGTTTTGATGCCCAGGCTCGAGGCGTTCATCGTCGCCGCGGGCGCGACCGCCCGACGATGCTGAAGCTGCTCGGGCCCAAGGACGACTACGTCCCAGAGGGCGAGGTGCTGACGCAGATGCTCGCCCGGTCGGCGACCGGCGCCGACCTGCAGACGCCCGCGGCGCTCGAGATGCAGCGGGTGTACACCCAGCTCGAGGCCCCGGTCGGGGAGTTCGGGATGCTCACGCTAGGCGACGAGTGCCTCGAGCGTCCGCCGCGCGCCGCGCTCGTGCAGGGAGGTGAGCGCCTCCCGGTAGGCCTCGGCGAAACGGGGGTCGTCGGCGAGATCGCCGAACAGGTCGCGGTTGGCGATGAACGCGAGCGGCTCCTCGCGGGCGCGGGCAGCGAGCGCCATCACCTCGTCGCGGCGGCGGTCGACGATCTCGATCGGCGCGCCGTGCTCATCGGCGCCCTCGGCGTAGCGCACCCAGCTTGCGACGATCGCCGCCGACATCCGCACGGGCCCGCCGCGCGCCAGCTGGGCCCGGATGACCGGCACGAGCCACTTCGGGATGCGATCGGAGGCCTCCGCGCACAACCGCGCCAGCGTGTCGCGGATCTCCGGATTGGAGAAGCGCTCGATCAGCTCCGCCTTGTACGCGTCGAGGTCGACGCCCGGGACCGGGTCGAGCGTCGGCGTCGCCTCCTCGTCCATGTAGCGGCGCAGAAAGCGCCGGAACAACTCGTCCTGGGCGGCCTCGTGCACGTACGTGTAGTCGCAGAGCCGCCCGAGGTAACCGAGCCCCTGGTGGCTTGAGTTGAGCAGCCGGAGCTTCATCAGCTCGTAGGGGGCGACGTCGTCGACGACCTGGACGCCGACCCGCTCGAGCGGCGGTCGCTCGCCGGTGAGCGCGTCCTCGAGCACCCACTGGGTGAACGGCTCGCACACGACCGGCCAGCGATCCTCGATGTCGAAGCGCTCGCGCAGCGCGTGGCGGTCCTCGTCGGTCGTGGCCGGCGTGATCCGGTCGACCATCGAGTTCGGGAAGCGGACCTCCGCATCGATCCACTCGGCGAGCGAGGGATCGAGCAGCCGCGCGAACGAGACGAACGCCTCCCGGGCGAGCGTCCCGTTGCCCGGCAGGTTGTCGCAGGAGACGATCGTGAACGGGCGGGCCCCCGCCTCTCGCCGCTGCGCAAGCCCGGAGGCGACGAGCCCGAACACACTGCGCGGCGTCGCGCCGGGGCGCAGGTCGGCCGCGACCTCCGGCGACCCGGGATCGAAGCGGCCGGTGACGTCGCTGATCGCATAGCCGCCCTCGGTGATCGTCAGCGAGACGATCTCCGTCGCCGGGTCGGCGAGCCGCGCGATCACCGCGTCGGCGTCGTCCGGCGCGTAGAGGTAGTCGACGATCGAGCCGATCACGCGCGCCTCGTACGTACCGTCGCCGTGCTTCTGCACGAGCGTGTAGAGGTGGTCCTGGGCCGCGAGCGCGTCGCGCATCGCGCGATCGGACTCCAGCACGCCGACCCCGCAGATCCCCCAGCGAAGGTCCCCGCCGGCGAGCACGCGGTCGAGATACATCGCCTGGTGGGCGCGGTGAAAGCCGCCGACCCCGAAGTGCACGATCGAGGCGGTGACCGCGGAGCGGTCGTACTCCGGGACCTCGACGCCCGCCGCGGACGCCCCGGCCACGAGATCCGCGACCGACTGGCTCACCGATGCTCCGACGGCGCGCCTGAGCCGGACCGCGAGCGCTCGCCGGCGCCGAGTCGCTCCTCGGTGTCGGCGTCGAAGCCGTAGATGCGGCTCGGATCGATGCGCAGGCGGACGTTCGTCCCGGGCTCCCGCGAGTCGTAGCCCTCGGTGCGCGCGACGAAGCTCGTGTCGCTGCCGGCGAGCGAGGCGTGGACGTAGGAGTCGGCGCCGAGCGACTCGACGAGCAGCACCTCGCCCGCGATCCCCTCGCCGCCTGCGCTGTCGGCGACGGTGACGTGCTCAGGGCGGATCCCGACGATGATCTCCTTGGCGCCGCGGTCGGCGGCGTCGCTTGCGATCTCCCGCGGGACCTCGAGCCGCTCCTCGCCGAGGCGCACGTGGCCGTCCTCCAGCCCGAGCCGGATCAGGTTCATCTGCGGCAGCCCGATGAACCCGGCGACGAACGCGTTGACCGGGTCGTCGTAGAGCTCGCGGGGCGGCGCGCACTGCTGGAGCGTGCCGTCCTTGAGGACCGCGACGCGGGAGCCGAGCGTCATCGCCTCCCCCTGGTCGTGGGTGACGTACACGGTCGTCGTCCCCAGCCGGCGCTGGAGCTCGGCGATCTGCACGCGGGTCTGGACGCGGAGCTTCGCGTCGAGGTTCGAGAGCGGCTCGTCCATGAGGAACGCCTTCGGGCGCCGGACGATCGCGCGGCCCATCGCCACCCGCTGGCGCTGGCCGCCCGAGAGCTGGCGCGGCTTGCGGTTGAGGAGCTCCTCCAGCCCGAGCATCGAGGCCGCCTCGCGCACCCGCTGCTCGCGCTCGGCGCGGTCGACGCCCTGCATCTTGAGCGCGAAGCCGATGTTCTCCGCGACCGTCTTGTTCGGGTAGAGCGCGTAGTTCTGGAACACCATCGCGATGTCCCGGTCGCGCGCGTCGACGCCTGAGACGTCGCGGCCGTCGATCTCGATCCGGCCGTCGGTGAGCTCCTCCAGGCCGGCGAGCAGCCGCAGCGCGGTCGTCTTGCCCGACCCGGAGGGTCCGACGAGCACCATGAACTCGCCGTCCGGGACGTCGAGGCTGAGGCCCGCGACCGACGGGGTGTCGCTCCCCGGGTAGCAGCAGGTCACGTCCTCGTAGGTCACCTCGGCCATCGTCGGCTCCTCCCCGTCGGGGGGCCGGCGGCGCGGCGGCCGAGCCAGAACCCCGTTGTCACTTGATCGCTCCCATCGACAGGCCGCGCACGAGCTGGCGCTGGGCGACCCAGCCCGCGATCAGCACCGGCACCGAGGCGATCGTCGCCGCGGCCGCCAGCTTGGCCCAGAAGAGTCCCTCGCTCGACACGAACCCGACGAGGAACACCGGCATCGTCGCCGCCCGGATCGACGTGAGGTTGACCGCGAAGAAGAACTCGTTCCAGGCGAAGATCGCGCAGATGAGCGCGGTCGCCGCAAGCCCCGGCGCGACGACCGGGAGCACGACCTCGGTGAGCTCGTGGCGCAGGTCGGCGCCGTCCATGCGCGCCGCCTCGAGGATCTCGCCCGGCACCTCGAGGAAGAACGAGCGCATCATCCACACCGCGATCGGCAGGTTCATCGCGGTGTAGAGGATGATGAGGGTCGGGATCGAGTCGAGCATGTCGACCTCCCGCACCGCGAGGTAGATCGGCACGATCGCGGCCACGACCGGCAGCATCTTGGTCGAGATGAAGAAGAAGAGCGCGTCGCGCCACTTGCCGACGGGCCGCAGCGATAGCGCGTAGGCGGCCGGCGTCGCGAGCGCGAGCACGAGCAGCACCGAGAGCACGGTCGCGATCGCCGAGTTGGCGAGGAACGGCCCCATGCCCGCGGAGAACACCTGCTTGTACTCGCTGAGCGTCGGCGAGAAGTCGAACTTCGGGTTGCTCGTGTAGGCGGCGGCCTCGGGCTTGAACGAGGTGATCACCATCCACAGCACCGGGAAGAAGAAGACGATCCCCGCGAACCACGCGAGCGTCGCCCACGCGACTGAGCTCAGCCGGGCGCGGAGTCCCGGTCCGCGGCGGCGGCGCGGGCGACGGCGGGTGGCGGTGGCGGCGACGGTGGCCATCACGCGTGGGAGGGGGTCGGACGGGGGCGGCGGCGCATCAGGCGGAGCGGGGGCGTTGGCGGTTCATCAGGCCTTGGCGGTGTTGTCCTCGATGAAGATGGAGAACATGACGCGCAGCGCCACGCTCGCGACGATCAGCGTGCCGACGACGGTGACGACGCCGAGCGCGGCCGACTGCCCGACCTCGAAGCCGAGGAACGCCCGCTGGTAGATGTAGTAGGGCAGGTTCGTCGTCTCGGTCCCGGGACCGCCCTGGGTGACCATGTAGATCGCGTCGAACGTGTTGACGACGTAGATCGCGCCGAGCAGGATCCCGAGCTCGAGGTAGGAGCGCAGGTGCGGGAGCGTCAGCTCGCGGAAGCTCGCGAGCGCGCTCGCGCCGTCGACGCGCGCGGCTTCGAGCACGTCGCGCGGCATGCTCTGCAGGCCGGCGAGCAGGATGAGCATCTCGAACGGCGTCCACTGCCAGACGACTGTCGCGATCACCGACGCCATCGGCTGGGCGGTGACGAACGCCACGGGCGTGCCGCCGAAGATCCGGATGATCCAGTTGACGATCCCGTACGTCGGGTCGAGCAGCGTCGTCTTCCAGATGAGGCCCGCGGCCGTCGGGAGGATGAGGAACGGCGAGATGAGCAGCGTGCGCACGATCGCGCGGCCGACGAATGCGCGGTCGAGCAGGACCGCAAGCCCGAGCCCGAGCAGCGTCGCGATCCCGACCGAGATGAACGTGATCTCGACCGTGTGCAGGACGGCCGCGAAGAACACCGGGTCGGTGAACACGGCGCCGTAGTTGGAGAGGCCGACCCAGTGCGGCGAGCCCGGCTTGGCGAGGTCCCATGAGAACAGCGAGTAGAAGACGGTGAGGACGAACGGGATCTGGGTGACGATGATCAGGAAGATGAGCGCCGGCAGCAGCGGTCCCCGGCGCGCCCAGCGCTCACGGCGCGCCTTCGCCTCCTCGGCTCCGCGGGGTCGACGGGTTGCGACGCGCTGCGCGGGTGCGGCCGTCGCGCTCATGAGCGGTGCTCCTTGCCGACGTCCTGGGCGTACTGCTGCGAGGCCTGGAGCGCGCTCTTCACCGACTCGCCGCCCGCGATCGCGGCTGTGATCTGCTGGCTCACGCGCGTGCCGAGATCCTGGAACTCGGGGATGTCGAGGAACTGCACGCCCGTGTAGGGCACCGGCTTGACCGTCGGGTGCTGCGGATCGGCGGACTCGATCGCCGTGAGCGTCGGCTTGGCGAACGCCTTCGCCGCCTTCAGGTACTGCGGGATCCTGTAGGTCGACAGGCGGCTGCCCGGCGGCAGGTTCGACCAGCCGAGCTTGCGCCCGACGAGCTTGATGTACGCCTTCGAGGTCGCCCACGAGATGAACTGCCAGGCCGCCCGCTTCGCCGGCGAGGTCTTCGGGATCGCGAGCGACCACGTGTACAGCCAGCCCGAGTGCTTGGTCTTGAGCACGGGCGCGGGGGCGTAGCCGTTCTTGCCGGCGACGGGGCTGCCCTTCGCCTCGAGCGTGCCGGCGGCCGAGGTCGCGTCGTACCACATCGCGGCGTTGCCCTGCTCGTAGTTCGTGGCGCACTCCGAGAAGCCGGCCTCGCCCGGCCCCGGCTCCCCGTAGTTGCGCACGAGGTGGACGTAGAACCTCACCGCCCGCTCGACCGACGGCGAGGTGAGCTGCGGCTGCCAGCGCATGTTGAACCAGCGCCCACCGAACGTATTGATGACTGTGTCGAGCGGCGCGAGGTTCTCACCCCAGCCCGAGTCGCCGCGCAGGCAGATGCCGGCGACGCCCTTCTTCTTGTCGTCGAGCTTCTTGGCGAACGCGGCGACCTGCGGCCACGTCGGGTGCGCCGGCATGTGCAGACCCGCCTTCGCGAACAGATCCTTGCGGTAGGCGAGGAACGACGACTCGCCGTAGAACGGGACCGAGTACATCGCGCCGCGGTACGAAAGCGACTTGCGAATCGACGGGATGAAGTCGTTCTCGTCGTAGCCCTTCGTCCTCGCGATGTACGGCTGCAGGTTCGTGATCCAGCCGTACCGGGCCCACATGGGCGTCTCGTAGTTGGAGATCATCACGACGTCGAACTCGTTCGAGTGTGTCGACACCGCGTCGGTCACCGTGGCGCGCGACTGATTCTCGGGCAGCGTCACGAAGTTCACCTTGATGTTCGGGTGCTCGCGCTCGAAGTACTTGATGAGCATCTCGACGTCCTGCATCTGTGGGTTGGAGACGATCGCCACCCGGAGTGCGACCCCGTGCGGACCGGAGCCCGCGCCGCCGCCGGCCCCTGCCACCGAGCAGCCCGTGAGCGCGAGCGCGGCTGCGCCGAGCGCGCACGCCACGCCGGACCGGAGGACGGATCTCCTCACCACCCCGCCCGACCGGAAGACGGATCTCCTCACCATCGCGTCCTCACCGCGGAACCATCCACCTCTCGCTCAAATGAGCGCCCCTGCGCTCATTGGTGCGCCCAGCCTAGCCGCCGGCGCGGGCCCTGTCAACTCGCAGATGCGATCGAGTTGCGCGGGGACACGTGCCACAGGTGGCCCGTCGGGCGTCCCGGAGCCGGCTCGCTGCGAGCGCCGTCCTCGGTTATGCTGCTCAAATGAGCGGTCAACATGCGTCCTGGAGCGCACGGTGAGCGCGACTCGCTCACCGCTCATCGGCGGCCCCGCCGCGACCGTGCTCGCCGCGAGCATCGCCCGCCGCTACTACCTCGAGGGCGCGACCAAGTCCGCGATCGCGGACGAGTTCGGACTCTCGCGCTTCAAGGTCGCGCGCCTGCTGGAGCAGGCGCGCGCGAGCGGCCTCGTGCGGATCGAGCTGCACTACGACGGCGACATCGATCTCGACCTCTCGACGCGCCTGCGGGACCGCTACGGGTTGCGCCGTTGCCTGGTGAGCGACTCGACAGCCACCGACGACGTGGCGCTCCGCGCGGGTCTCGGCCGTACCGCGGCGGATCTGCTGTCGGAGATCGTGACCGCCACCGACGTTGTGGGGCTCGCCTGGTCACGGACGCTCCTTTCGATGCGCTCGGCACTCCGGTCGCTCGCGCCCTGCACCGTCGTGCAACTCACCGGAGCGCTGTCCCGGCCCGGCGTCGACGAGAGCTCGATCGAGCTCGTGCGCGACGTCGCCCGGATCGCGGGCGGCGCCGGCTACTGGTTCTATGCGCCGATGATCCTGTCCGAGCCGAGCAGCGTCCGCTCGCTGCTCGCCCAGTCCGAGGTCGCCCGCGCGTTCGAGCGGTTCGGTGCGCTGACGGTGGCAATGCTCAGCATCGGCGCGTGGGATCCGACGCAGTCGACCGTCGCCGCCGCGATCGGCGAAGCCGAGTACGCCGAGCTCGCGCGGCTGGGCGTATGCGCCGAGATGGGGGGAATCCAGCTCGACGTGGACGGCCGTCCGGTGCGCACCCCGCTGTCGGAGCGGAACGTCGGGATCGATGCCGAGCGGCTCCGCGCCGTGCCGGAGATCATCGTGACCGCCTATGGTCGCGCGAAGGCACGCGCGGTCCGGGCCGCGATCCGCGGCGGGCTCGTCACGAGCCTCGTCACCCACGCCTCGCTCGCCGAGGAGCTCCTGCGGATCGCGTGAGGCCAATGGGTGCCCGCGCGAACACCGGCGTCCAGGTCGAGGAGCCGCTGTACGGCGGCCTCACGAACACGGGACTCACGACCCGGGTCGGCGAGACAGTGAGGCGGCCGCTGCGGGCGACGAGCCCCGCCACCCGGGCGCTCCTCGACCATCTCGAGCGTGTCGGCTTTTCGGGGGCGCCCCGCTACCTCGGCGTCGACGAGCAGGGCCGCGAGGTCGTCTCCTACATCCACGGCTCCGCCGTCCTCCCTCCCTACCCGGACTGGGCGCTCACCGACGAGGCGCTCGTGAGCGTCGCCGAGCTGATGCGCGGCTACCACGACGCCGTCCGCACGTTCGACGCGCGCGGCCACCGCTGGCCGGTCGCGGTCCCCGACCGCTTCGCCGACGGCCTCGTCAGCCACAACGACCCGAACCTCGACAACATCGTCTTCCGCGACGGCCGCGCGGTCGCGCTCATCGACTTCGACCTCGCAAGCCCCGGCTCGGCGGCCTGGGATCTCGCCTGCTGCGGCCGGCTCTGGGTCCCGCTGCGTGACCCGCGCGACTGCCCGGAGCCGCTCCGCGGCGACACGCTGCGGCGCCTCGCGCTGTTCGTCGAGGCCTACGGCGCCTCGTCCGCGGAGCGCACCGGGCTGGCCGACGCGGTCGCCGACACGCACGAGTGGTGCTACCGCATCGTCCGCGGCGCGGTCGGCGCCGGCCACGAGGCGTTCCGCCGCTACTGGCTCGCCGAGGGCGCCGCGCGCGCCGACCGGACGCGCCGCTGGCTCGCCGCGCACGACCGAGAGATCCGCGTCGCGCTCTCCGTGCGCTGAGCCGCAGACTGCTATCACTTGCGCGTCGACGATAGCATCCTTGACATGAGGCAACTCCTGCTTCGGGTCCCGGAGGACCTTCATCGCCGACTGGCGGCCCGCGCCGCGCGTGAGGGACGCAGCGTCAACGCAGTCGCGACCCAGATCCTTGACGCTGCCGCCGACTCGGACCGGGGCGATCGACGCGCTCAGGTGCGCGCCGCGGCCGCTGCCGCGGGCACCCTGCGGCCGACGAGTTCTCCGCCCGTCGGCGCTGCGCGCCGCCGGCGGATCCTCGAGTCGACCCGTGGACTCGGCCCACAGGTCGATCGCCTGCTCGCGGACGAGCGCGAGCGGTCGTGATCGCGTACCTCGATTCCTCGATCCTCACCCGCGCGTACCTGGTCGACGAAGACGGGCACGAGGACGCCGTGCGCCTCCTCCATGATCCAGAGATCGCGACGGTCACGGGTTCGTGGGCCAGGATCGAGGTGGCGGGGGCTGTGGTCCGCGCGGCCCGCGCCGGTCGCGGCGACGAGCACGGTCTGCTTGAACTGCTCGACGCGGACCTGGCCGGCCCGGTGGTCGTTCTCGCCGCGCCGCAGGAGCAGGTCGAGCACGATGCGCTCAAGCTCGTGCGAGATCACGCCCTGCGCGCGATGGACGCCTGGCATCTCGCGACCGCCGCGATCACGATTCCCCCGCTCCTCGAACCCCACGAGCCGCGGGCGTTCGCCTCGCGCGACGAGGCGCAGCGCGCCGTCGCCGAGCAGCTCGGCTTCGCGACCCTGTGACCAAGGGATCTCGTCGCCTGGAGCACCGCACGGTAGACGTCGCGGGGATCAGGCGCGCGTACGCGGCCGCGTCGGCCGTGGCCGCGGGGGCGGTGTGCCCCTCCTGCCAGAGGACCCCGCTGGTGGGCAGGAACGGCCGGGGCCGAAGCTCCCGGCGCACGACGCTCGCCCACTGGTTGAGGCGAAGCGGCAGGTCGCGGTAGCTCTCGAGCGCGGAAGCCGGCGCGTTGGGAGGTGAGGACGGCCACGGCGGCGATTATCGACAATCGGTCGATGGAGACGTCCGCCGCGTCGTTCGCCGCCCGCGCCCTGGAGGGCCACGCGTCGCTGTGCGCGCGCTTCGAGCTCGGCGGCGGGGCGCTCCGGCGCGACGGCCGCGTGCACCCGCCGGGCGGCGTCGCCCACCTGTGGCCGTTCGCGCGTGCCTTCGTGGCGACGCTCGACGTCGCGGGAATCCCAGCGGAGCTCCGGGCCGGCGCCCCCGGATCGGCGTTCGACGGCGACGCGGTGATCGCGCGGCGGCTGCGCGCGCTCGAGCGCTACTGGGACGAGCGCGGGCCCGCGTACGCGTCCGACCCGCCGGCGCGGCTCACGCGACTGCTCGGCGGCGGCGACATCTACTACGACGACAACGCGTGGGCGGGGCTCGCGCTCGTCCAGCTCGCCCGCCAGCGCCCCGGCGACAGCCGCGTCGACCGCGCGCTCGCGCTCGCCGACTTCGCGCGCGCCGGCTGGGACCGGGACTCGAGCGCGCCCTCGCCCGGAGGGGTCTTCTGGGTTCAGCAGGGCCGCGGGCTCGGCGCGCGCAACCACGACCGCAACGCGATCTCGACCGCGCCGAACGCGGAGCTGATCCTCCACCTCGAGGCGCTCGGCAAGCCGATTGCCGGCGAACCCGGTCCGGCGGAGATGGCTCGCTGGGTCACCGACACGCTCGGCACCGGCAACGACCTGTTCCGCGACAAGATCCGCGGCGACGGCACGATCGACAACGCGCTCTGGAGCTACAACCAGGGCTCGATGCTCGGCCTGCACGCGCTTCTCTCTGAGCGAGACGGCCCCGACGGACCCGAGCATCTGCGGCGCGCCGAAGCGATCGCCCGGGCGGCGCTCGGCCACTACGAGGCCCGGCGCTATGCAGGGGAGCCGCCGGAGTTCGTCGCGATCCTCATGCGCAACCTGCTCGTGCTGTCGGCGCGGACGGACGACGACGGGCTCAGGCGATGGATCGCGCGGGCGCTCCGCGAGCGCGCCGACGCCGCCTGGCCGATCGCCCCCGGCGCGACGCTCCTTCAGCACAGCGCGGCGGTGACCCTGCAGGCGCTCGCCGCCTGGGACCCCGCCGACCACCGGCTGCTCGCGTGAGCGATCGTGGTGCGCGGCCGGTCCGCGCACCACGGCCGGTCGTCAGCCGGAGCGCGCCCACCCGCCCCGCCGTCGCCATGCGTTCAGCCGCCACACGACGAGCGCGACGATCAACGCCGCGACGATCGGGGGATGGTGGTACCGGTCGTACGGGTCGGGTCCGAACCCGTGGGCGAGCGCGCCGAGCAGCGACAGGAGCGCGAACGCGCCGAGCACGAGCAGCGCGAGCGGCGGCCGGCGCCTGCGCAGCCCCGCCCACCCGGCGCGGCGCGGTGAGGACCGCCGGCCGCCACCCGGCAGGTCGCCGAACAGGCGGCGCAGCTCGCCGGTCGTTCGCGCCCGGTAGGCGGCGGCGAGCCGCTGCTCGAGTTCCTCGTCGGCGAGCCGGCCCTCGCCGTGGTGGCGGCGCAACTCATCGACAGCCGTCTCGCGCTCGGCGTCGCTCGCGCGCACCGACACGTGCGTGGGGTCGAACGGGTCCAGTTCGTCATCGAAGGTCATCGGGTCATCTCCACAGGTTGAGGTTCATGCGGCCGCGGGGCGGGCCGCGGGACGCGCAGCGCCCGTGCCAAGCCGGACGGCATCCACCAGTTCACGCGCCCGAACAGTGCGACCGCCGAGGGCACGAGCAGCGACCGCACGACGGTCGCGTCGAGCAGGATCCCGGCGCCCAGCCCGGTCGCGATCATCTTCACCGACGTCGACGGCGCCGTCGCCATCGACACGAAGCCGAGGAACAGAATGAGCGCCGCGCTCGTCACCAGCCGACCGGTGCGCGCGAGGCCCGAGACGACGGCGCGGTCGGTCGAGCCCGTCGCGTCGTACTCCTCGCGGATGCGCGCGAGGATGAACACCTCGTAGTCCATCGACAGCCCGAACAGGAACGCGAACACGATCACGGGCAGCCACGAGGGGATCGAGCCCGAGGCGGGGATCCCCCACAGCAGCCGCGAGCCGTGCCCGTCCTGCCACACGAGCGTGAGCACGCCCCAGGCCGCGGCGACGCTCAGCACGTTGAGCGCCACCGCCTTGAGCGGCAGCACCACCGACCGGAACGCGCGGGCGAGCAGCACGAACGTGAGCAGCGCGATCAGCCCGATCATGAGCGGGAAGCTCCCGTACGTCGCCGAGATGAAGCCCTCGTTCTGGGCGACGATCCCGCCGACCCGAACGTCGGAGCCGACCGCGTGCACGCGGCTCCGGACCCGGTCGACCGCGGCGGTGGCCTGAGTGTGCGCCACCACGTCGACGATCGCGCGGCCCCCGCGCTCCCAGCCGGCCGCGGCCGGAGCAAGTGCGCCCTGCACGCCGGCGAGCCCCCGGGCGACGGAGGCCACTCCGCGGGCCTCGTCCGCGGGCGCGAGGATCTCGATCGGCGCCAGCGCGCCGTCGCCGATCCCGGAACGCTCCAGCTGGACGAGGCCGACGCGTGCCTCGCCGCGCTGGCTGATCGCGTTCGGCGAACCGTCCGCAGACCCGAGTTGCAGCGACGTCGCGGCGATCGCGAGCGCGGCGAGGATCGCCACCGCGACCCCCGCGGCGACGCCGCGTCGGCGGACGACGAGCGAAGCCCAGGCGATCCAGCCGCGGCTCGCGCGCTGCTCGGAGCGGATGTGCGGCCAGTCGAGCCGCGATCCGAGCACCGAGAGCATCACCGGCAGCAGCGTGCTCGCGACGACCACCGAGACGAGCGGAATCAGCAGCCCGCCGTAGCCGACGCTGCGCAGAAACGGCACCGGGAGCACGATCAGCGCCAGCAGCCCGATCGCGACCGTCGAGCCGCTGAACGCGACCGCGCGGCCGGCGGTGCTCATCGCCCGCACGATCGCCTCGTCGCCTTCGTGCCCGCGGGCGCGCTCCTCGCGCCAGCGCATGACGATGAGCAGCGAGTAGTCGATCGCCACCCCGAGCCCGACGAGCGCGATCAGGAACTCGACGATCGATGAGATCGGGGTGATCGCGGTCAGCCCCCACACCATCAGGAAGCTCGTCATGATCGAGATCACCGCCATCACGAGCGGCACGAGCGCGAGCAGCGAGGCGAACACGAACGCCAGCACGAGCAGCGCCGAGCCGCCGCCGAGCACCGACTCGAGCAACAGCCCGAGCCCGGAGCCCCGGTTGCCCGACGCGTTCAGCGCGTCGATCCCGGTGATCCGCACGGGGGAGCCGGCGATCCTCAGCCCCCGCACCGCCGACTGCGCGCGCCGGGCGGCGGTCGCGTTGCCGCCGTACGCATCGGCGCCGCGGGGCGTCGGGTAGACGAGCGCAAACGTCGTGCGCCCGTCGGCCGACACGAAGCCCCGATCGTGTGTCGAGGCGTAGGAGGCGATGCGCGCGCCCGGCAGGGCGCGCTCGATCCGAGCGGTCATCCGCTCGAGGCCTCGCAGGGCGGCCGGCGAGCGGACGCTCGCGCCGGCCGGCAGCGTGACCACCGGGACCAGCGGCGGGGTGTCGCCGCCGGTGTGGAACGTGCGCGCGATCGCGGCGTTCGTCTCAAAGCCCTCGCGGCCGGGGACCGAGTACTGCGTGCTCAGTGCCTTCGTCGCCTGGCCGACGGTGAGGATCCCGACGACCGCCAGCAGCGCCCATGCGCCGACGACGATTCGCCGGTGGGCGAGCGACCAGCGTGTGATGGAAGCGATCATGGCCTGGGATGCTCCCCGCTTGGGGCCGCCGTGTCGTCGGCCGGCACGCCCGATCTGCGCTACCGCGCCCGGCGCAGCGACGTCGCGACCGATACGCCCACGGGAGTACCCGCGGGGTGCGCCCATGGGCGGACGACGCGGCGCGGGCGCGGGGATATCGTCCTGGTGTGAACGCGCCCGCACAGCTGCGCCCGCGGATCGCGCGGTTCGATGTGATGCTCGCGGCGGTGGTCGCCGCGATCCAGCTCGGCGGCAGCTCGGCGGAGTGGGCGCATCGCGCGAACGCTGGTCGCGCCTGCCTGTGGGGGACGTGCGTCACCCACCCTCTCAACGCCTGGGGATACGTGCTGCTCTGCCTCGGCCCGGTGGCGCTGCTCGTGCGGCGGCGGCACCCGCGCGCGGTGTTCGCCTTCGTGCTCGCGGCGACGCTCACCTACGCGGTGGCGAGCTTTCCGGTCGGGCCGAGCTTCCTGTCGCTGATCGTCGCGTTCGTCACGGTCGTGATCGCCGGTCGCCGGTGGTTCGCGTGGGCCGCGATCGCGCTCGGCTGGGCGCTCTTCCTGTGGCTGCCGTCGGCGTTCGCACCGGGTCGGAGCCCGACCCTCGGCGAGGCCGTCGGAATCGGGGCGTGGCTGCTCGTGCTCACGTTCGCCGCCGAGGTGATCCGCGGCCGTCGTGAGCGGATCCACGCCCAGCGACGCACGCGCGAGGCGGAGATCGAGCGGCGCGCCGAGGAGGAGCGCCTGCGCATCGCTCGCGAGCTGCACGACGTGCTCGCGCACAACATCTCGCTGATCAACGTGCAGTCGGGAGTCGCTCTGCACCTGCTCGACGAACGACCCGAGCAGGCCCGCACCGCACTCGCGGTCATCAATGAGGCGAGCGCCGACGCGCTGCGGGAGATGCGCTCCGTGCTCGGCGTGCTGCGCGGCGTCGACGAGCAGGCGCCCCGCCGCCCGACCGCCGGCCTGGACCGGCTCGAGGACCTCGTCTCGAGCACGGCCGCCGCGGGCGTCGACGTGCGGATCCGGAGCGAGGGGCCCGTCCGGCCGCTCTCCGTGCCGGTCGACTCCGCGGCCTTTCGAATCGTCCAGGAGTCGCTCACGAACGTCGCCCGTCACGCGGGCGGGGGGCGGGCGGCGGTGACGCTGCGCTACGGCCCGGACGCGCTCGCGGTCGAGGTCGACGACGCGGGGCCGGCGGGCGGCGTGCCGACCGGTGCGCCCCCGGTCAACGGGACGGGCACCGGCAACGGGATCGCGGGCATGCGGGAGCGCGCGCTCGCGCTCGGCGGAGAGCTCGAGGCCGGGCCGCGGCGCGACGGCCCGGGCTTCCGCGTCCGGGCTCGCCTGCCGTACGGAGGCGGATCGTGATCCGCGTGCTGCTCGCCGACGACCAGGCGCTCGTGCGCGCCGGCTTCCGCGCGCTGCTCGACGCCCAGCCGGACATCGCGGTGCTCGGCGAGGCCGAGGACGGCGAGCGGGCGGTCGCGCTCGCGGCCGAGCTCGTGCCCGACGTGATCCTGATGGACATCCGCATGCCGCGCTGCGACGGCCTGGAGGCGACCCGCCGGATCTCCGCGGATCCCGCGCTGTCGGAGGCCCGGATCGTGATCCTCACGACGTTCGAGCTCGACGAGTACGTGTTCGAGGCGATCCGCGCCGGCGCGTCGGGATTCCTGGTCAAGGACACCAAGCCGGTCGACCTGCTGCAGGCGATCCGCGTCGTCGCCGCCGGCGATGCGCTGCTCTCCCCGGGGGTGACGCGGCGGCTGATCTCCGAGTTCGCGACGCGGGCCAAGGTTCCGCCGGCGGCGGAGGCGCTTGACGAGCTCACCGATCGCGAGCGCGAGGTGATGGCGCTCGCCGCGGCCGGCCTCTCCAACCGCGAGATCGCCGATCGGCTGGTGGTGAGCCCGGCGACCGCCAAGACGCACGTGAGCCGCGCGATGCTGAAGCTCGGCGCGCGCGATCGCGCGCAGCTCGTCGTCGCCGCGTACGAGAGCGGGCTCGTCCGACCGGGGTGGGCGTCCTGATCCGGCGGGTGCTGCCGGCCGGACCCCACGCGCTCCTCGTCGAGCTCGCCGATCAGGCGGACGTGCTCGGCCTGCACGCCGAGATCCTGCGCCGACTCGACAGCGACGACGGGTGGCCATGGCCGCGGCCGACCGACGTCGTGCCCGCCGCCCGCACCGTGCTGCTCGATGGGCTCGAGGACCCGGCGCCGCTCGCGGCCGCGCTCCCGGGCTTCGACGTCGCCCCCGCCCGCGCGCCCGACGGGAGGACCGTGCGCTGCCCGGTCGTCTATGACGGGCCCGATCTCGACGCGGTCGCCGCCCACTGGGGACTGTCGCGGCGCGAGGCGATCGAGCTGCACACCGGCACCGAGTTCGTCGTCGCCTTCTGCGGGTTCGCACCGGGCTTCGCCTACCTCACCGGTTTGCCGCCCGAGCGCGAGGTGCCGCGGCTGGAGACGCCGCGCACCGCGGTGCCGGCCGGGTCGGTGGCGCTCGCCGGCGAGTACAGCGCGGTCTACCCGACGCGCTCGCCGGGCGGCTGGCGGCTCATCGGCCGCACCGACCTCGTGCTCTGGGACCCCGGCCGGGAGCCGGCGGCGCTGCTCACGCCCGGGGTCCGGGTGCGCTTTGAGGAGGCGGACGCCGGATGAGCGGGGCCGTGTCGCAGCATCGATCGCCCGCTGAGCCGGGGCGCGTCGCACTGGGGGCCGTGCGGTGAGCCCGGTGCAGGTCGAGGTCGTTCGCGCGGGCGCGCTGACGACCGTGCAGGACCGCGGGCGGCCGGGCTTCGCGCACCTCGGCGTGCCGCCGTCCGGCGCGCTCGACCAGCGCGCGCTTGCGCTCGGGAACCGGCTCCTCGGCAATCCGCCGGACGCGGCGGGCCTTGAGACGACGCTCGACGGCGTCGCGATCCGGCCCGACGGCGCCTGTCGCATCGTCGTCACCGGTGCCCCGGCCGAGGTGAGCGTCGATGGGCGTCCGGCCGCCTGGGGCGCGCCGGTCGAGGTGCCCGGTGGCGGGCTGCTGCAGATCGGCCCCGCGATCTCGGGGCTGCGCTCCTACGTGTCGCTTGCCGGGGGCGTCGTCGTCGGGGCGGTCCTCGGCAGCCGCTCCCACGATCTCCTGTCGGGGCTCGGTCCGGCGCCGCTGCGCACCGGCGATCGGATCCCGCTCGGCGACCGGCCGCCCGCGCCGCCGTCCGCGGTCGACGTCGCGCCCCAGCCGGCACCGCCGGATGAGCTTGAGCTCACGCTCTGGGACGGGCCGCGGCGCGACCGTCTGGCCGACGCGGGCGCGTCGCTGCTGCGGAGCGCCACGTGGACGGTGGCGTCGGCGAGCAACCGCGTCGGCCTGCGGCTCGAGGGCCCCGCGCTGCCGCTGCGCGGCGCGGGAGAGCTCCGCAGCGAGGCGCTCGTCACCGGCGCCGTCCAGGTCCCGCCGGACGGACGACCGGTGATCTTCCTGCGCGATCACCCGACGACCGGCGGCTACCCGGTCATCGGCGTGATCGACCCCGCCGAGCTGTCGGCGTGTGCCCAGGCGCGCCCCGGGACGCCCGTGCGCTTCCGTCCGCGCCGCGTCGGCTGGACGCACTGAGCCGGGTGATGCGGGGAAGGTTTGTCGCTCTCAGGAGGACAAACCTTCCCCGCTTCAGCGGTCAGTCCCAGCGACTCACCTCGCCGCCCGGGTAGGCGTTGAAGGCGCCGCCCTCGGCCCCGGACTTGAGGCTCATGAGATACGAGCCCCAGTTCGTCGAGCACCCGTGCATGAACTCGTTCTCCCCACGCCAGCCCTCGTGGCTGAAGAGGAGCGTCGTTCCGCCGTCCTCGCGGGGCCTGAGGACGTACGTGACCCGGGTCTCGAGCCAGTCCTCGGGCCCCTCGACGCAGCGCCACGCGATCCGCTCGGCGTCGCGCTCCAGGAGCTCGAACACGGCCGCGGGCCGTGCGAGGTCGCGGAAGTAGACCGCGAAGCGCCCGCCGACGGCGTCGCCCCCGGCGACGGGGCGACCGGTCCACCACTGCTCGATTCCCTCGCGGGTGGCGGCGAGCCGGTGGACGCGCTCGGGCGGCGCGTCGATCGTCAGGCGGTGCAGGATGCTCGGCATGGTGCCTCCTTCGTTGGGTGGATCCGCCCGCCGGACGAATCCCGGCGGCGGCCGCTTTGCCCTCGATGACGGACGGGTGGCCCCGCGACGGACAGGCCGGCGACAATCGGCGCCGTGTCCGTCTCCGGGACCGCCGTTCGTCACGGAGGCGAACATCCACCCGCGAGAGGAGATGCACCTTGCGATACGCACTGCTGGCCTACGGCAACGTCGATGACCGCGAACGGAGATCAGATGAGGAGCAGCGGCGGATCAACGCCGCCGTCGCCGAGGTGCTCGAGCGCCCGAACGTGACCGGGTGGCTCCGGCTTCATGGCACCGGTTCGGCGACGACGGTTCGCCACGATCAGGGACGAACGCTCCTCACCGACGGGCCGTTCCTCGACAGCAAGGACTTCCTCGGCGGCTTCATCCTCGTCGAGGCGGACGATCTTGACGGCGCGCTGGAGGTGGCCGGCGAGCTCCAGGAGCTGCAGAGCACGGTCGCGATCGAGGTCCGGCCCGTCAGGGAGGAGCCGCTCACCGGTGCGTGAGCCGGATTCCCCGCCGCCGCGTGAGCCGAGCGCGCCGCCGCCGCGTGAGCCGAGCGCGCCGCCGCCGCGTGAGCCGAGCGCGCCACCGCCACGTGAGCCAAGCGCACCGCCGCCACGTGAGCCGAGCGCACCGCCGCCACGTGAGCCGAGCCCTCAGCCGACGCTCGAACGGGTCTTCCGCGACGACTGGGGGCGGGTCGTGGCGTCGCTCGTCGGGTTCCTCGGCGACATCGAGCGCGCCGAGGACGCGGCGCAGGAGGCGTTCGCCGCCGCCGCGGAGCGCTGGCCGAGCGACGGCCGTCCGGCGAACCCGACGGGTTGGCTGATCGCCACCGCGCGCCACCGGGCGATCGACCGCATCCGGCGCGAGCGGACGCTCGCGGCGAAGACCGAGCTGCTCCGGCGGGAGCTTCGAGACGAACCCGAGGAGGAGGCGATGGACGAGGCGGCGCGGTTCCCCGACGAGCGGCTGGAGCTCATCTTCACCTGCTGTCACCCGGCGCTCGCGCTCGACGCGCAGGTGGGGCTCACGCTGCGCACGCTCGGCGGGCTCTCGACGGACGAGATCGCACGCGCGTTTCTCGTCCCGTTCGAGACGATGAGCAAGCGTCTCACCCGCGCCAAGCACAAGATCCGGGACGCGGGCATCCCGTTCGCGGTCCCGCCCGACCGCATGCTGCCCGACCGGCTCGACGCCGTGCTCGCCGTCGTCTACCTCATCTTCAACGAGGGCTGGGGCGACGGCCGCATCGACCTGTCGGGCGAGGCGATCCGGCTCGGGCGCTCGCTCGTCGAGCTCATGCCCGACGAAGCCGAGGCCCACGGCCTGCTCGCGCTCATGCTGCTCGGCCACGCACGCACGGCGGCCCGCTTCCGGGGCCGCGAGCTCGTCCTGCTCGACGACCAGGACCGCTCGCTCTGGGACGAGCGCCTGATCGAGGCGGGTCGGGCTTCGCTCACGCGCGCCCTCGCGCTGCAGGGGAGCGCCCCCGGCGGACCGTACCTCGTCCAGGCGGCGATCGCCGATCTGCACCTGCGCACGCCCCGCGACTGGGCGCAGATCTCGCTTCTCTACGAGCGCCTCGAGCGGATCACGGACTCGCCGGTGGTGACGATGAACCGGGCGATTGCGGTCGCCGAGCGGGAGGGGCCCGCAGCCGGGTTGGCGCTGCTCGACGGCCTGGCGCTGCAGGGCTACCGCTACTACCACGCGACCCGGGCCGACCTCCTGCGCCGGCTCGGCCGCATCCGCGACGCCCGCGCCGCCTATGCGCGCGCGCTTGAGCTCACTCCCGCGGGTCCAGAGCAGCGGTTCCTGCAACGGCGCCTCGAGCGGCTGGCGGACGCGGTCGGGGAGAAGCGCGCCGGGTGACGGCGACGCGTGCGTCGACTCGCCTCCGCGGCCGCGCTCAGCCGGATCACACGTTGTCGACCGGAGTGTCCGTCCGCTCCTGCACCGTTCGTCATGGAGGACAAAGCCGGCAGCGGACCGGCTCGCACCGGAGGCTGACCAGCATGGCGAGGATCCACCAGGAGGCCCTCATCGACGGGACGCGGCTCGAGGTCCACGAGTACCTGACCGACGGCGGGACGTTCGCCGCCGCCACCGGCATGGCGGCGCGGACCGAGCCGCGCCCGGGCTCTGCGTTCGCCCTGTTCGACGGCCGCATCGAGGGCCGGCAGGTCGAGCTCGTGCCCGGCGAACGGGTCGTGCAGGCCTGGCGCTTCGCGGACGCCCACCCGGACACCTGGGACTTCGGCCGGCTTGACTTCGCCGATATAGTTGTGTGCACAACCATCCTCTGACGTAAGGAGCGGCGATGCAGCTCGACGGCATGCACCACATCACGATGATCACCGGGGCCGCGCCCGCGAACGTCGCGTTCTACGCGGAGCTGCTCGGGCTGCGGATGGTGAAGAAGACGGTCAACTTCGACGCGCCCGAGGCCTACCACCTGTACTTCGGCGACGAGCGGGGGACGCCCGGGTCGATCCTTACATGGTTCGAGTTCGCGGGGACCCGGCCGGGCCGGGCGGGCGCCGGGATGATCCACACGATCGAGCTCGGCGTGGCCGACGAGGAGGCGCTTGACTTCTGGGCGCAGCGGCTGGCCGCCGCGGACACGCCGACCGAGCGCTCCGGCGGCGCGCTCGGATTCGCCGATCCCGACGGCCTGCGGCTCGCGCTCGTCGTCGCCGGCACCGACCCCCGGCCGAATCCGCCGCTGCGCGCCGACCACCCCGAGGTCCCCGTCGAGCACGCGATCCTCGGCGTCGAGGGCGTCCGCGCCTACGCCGGCCGCCCGCTCGAGGCCGACCGCGAGCTTCTCACCGAGGCGCTCGGCTTCACGGAGCTACAGCCCGGCGACTACCGCCTCGACGGCCCCACCCGTCACCTGCGCTACCGCTACGAGCCGAGCGAGGAGCGCGGCATCCCCGGCGCGGGCACCGTCCATCACATCGCCTGGCACTCGCGCGACGAGGACCACGAGGCATGGCGTGAGCGCGCCGTCGCGGCCGGCATGAACGTGACGCCGATCATCGATCGCGACTACTTCAGGTCGATCTACTTCCGCGAGCCGCAGGGCGTTCTGTTCGAGATCGCGACCAGTTCGCCGGGGTTCACACGCGACGAGGACCCGGACCATCTCGGCGAGGAGCTCCGCCTGCCGCGCCAGCACGAGCATCTGCGACCGCAGCTCGAGCGCACGCTCACGCCGCTCGTCAACCCGCGGACGCGCACGCGGGAGGCGGCGCGCTGACGGCGGACGCGCGCAGGAAGGCGCGCACCGAAGGCGGCCGGTCGCGCGTCAGGCGGCGCGCGAGGGCAGCCGGTCAGTCCGACTGCAGCTCGGCCCGCACCGACTCCGCGAGGCCGCTCAGGAGCCGGACCTCCCGCAGGCCGAAGCCCGGGCGGGCTTCGCGGGCCAGGCAGCAGAGCACGTAGAGCTCGGCGTCGGAGGGCCGAATTGGGACCCCGAGGTAGGCGCGCGCGCCGAGCCGGCGGACGAGCTCGATGTCGGCGACCGCCGGCTCGTCACCGGTGTCGCGCACGACGTTGCCGATCCGCCCCTCGAGCATCAGCCGGCAGAACGTCTCCTCGAGCGGCAGTGAGTCGCCGCGCCGCAGCGTCACCTCCGGCCAGCCGCCGGCGGACATCCGCACGGTCTCCCGGCCGTCGGCGATGACGGTGAGGAGCGCGAGATCGACGTCGAGCAGATCGCGCGTCATCCGCACGAGCGCGCTCAGCCGCTGCTCGGGACCGGCGGAGCGGATGACCCTGTCGGTGCGGGCGGGCCACGGCACGCCGCACTCCGGGCAGCTTCCCGCGCCGCTCACCGGCGCGTAGCTCACCACCCCGCAGCTGTTGCAGCGCAGGTGTGGCATCAGCGCGCGCCCCGGTCGGCGGAGCTCTCCCTCACGGACCCTGACCCTACCAGCGGATCGCGAGGATTCGTCGATCAGTCACAAGGTGTTGACGCGCAACATGGAAAAGCCGAGGCGAGGCGGGAGGGGCGCGTCCAGCCGCGCGTCCCCGCGCAGCCGCAGCAACCGAGAATCGGCCCAGCGACCCCGGTTCAGTCGTCCCGCGGGTGCCGGCGCAGACCGTCGAGCGCGATCGACAACAGGCGCCGGATCTGGGCGGGCTCGGCGCCCTGGATCTTCGTGATCCCGCCGATGAGCTGGATGACCTCGGCGATGTCGACGTCGTCGCGCACGACGCCCGCCGCCTGGGCGCGCTGCAGAAGCGGACCGCCGGCCGCGAACAGCGAGGCGCGGCAGGAGGTGAACACGGGCGCGTCGCGGTCGACGTAGTCGAACAGCTCGCTGGCGAGCGCGAGCTTCGTCGCCATGTAGTCGACGAGCCCCTCGGCCCAGGCCGCGAACGCCTCCCACGGCTCGAGCCGCGCAAGCTCCGCGGCCGAGTTGCAGAGGCGCTCGACCTCCTCGACGTAGACGGCCTCGAGCAGCGCCTGGCGAGTGGGGAAGTGCCGGTAGAGCGTGCCGATCCCGACCCCGGCCCGGCGCGCGATCCCCTCGAGCGAGGTCTCCGCGCCGCTCTCGGTGAAGGCGCTGCGCGCGGCCGCGATCACCCTGTCGTAGTTGCGTCGGGCGTCGGCGCGCTTGGGACGCGCGCTTGTCAACCCGCGGGCGGGCTGCTCGGTGGGGGCTGTCTGCTGCCGGGTGGGCTCTGTCGTGCTCATGTGTCGCTCCTTCACCGGATCGTCACAAAACGGAGGACCCCTCCGCTATAGTCCTGATCCGGAGGCTGCCTCCACATAATTTCGGAGGCACCCTCCAGTTTAGTACTCGTTTCTCGTCGGATGGAGTCCAATTGTCGTCACTTCTCACACAGAGCCCGGATCGCCGTCGCTGGCTGACGCTCGCCGTCGTCTGCCTCGCGCAGCTCATGATCGTCCTCGACACGACGATCGTGAATGTCGCGCTGCCGTCGATCCAGCACGACCTCCATTTCACCCAGGGCAACCTCACCTGGGTCATCAACGCGTTCCTCGTCACGTTCGGCAGCCTGCTGCTGCTGGCGGGCCGACTCGGTGACCTGCTCGGCCGCAAGCGCGTGTTCATGCTCGGCGTCTCGGTGTTCACGCTCGCCTCGGCGCTGTGCGGCGCCGCCTGGAGCGGCGACGTGCTCGTCGCCGCGCGATTCGTCCAGGGCGCCGGCGCCGCCCTGCAGGCGTCGGTGATCCTCGCGATCATCGTCACCGAGTTCCCGGAGCCCGCCAAGCGCGCGCAGGCGATGAGCGCCTACGTGTTCACCGCGGTCGCGGGCGGCTCGCTCGGGTTGCTGCTCGGCGGCGTCCTCACCCAGGCCCTCGACTGGCACTGGATCTTCTTCGTCAACCTCCCGATCGGCGCGGCCACGCTCGCGGCCGGTCAGGCACTCGTCCCCAAGGACGCCGTCCCCGCCCTGCCCAAGGGCCTCGGGCACGGCATCGACTGGCTCGGCTCCGCGCTCGTGACGACGGCGCTGATGGCGGGCGTGTACGCGATCGTCAGCGCCACCGGCCACGGCTGGGGCTCGGAGCAGGTGCTCCTCCCGGCGGCGGTCGCGGTCGTCCTGCTCGCCGCGTTCCTCGCGCTCGAGTCGCGGATCGCGAACCCGATCATGCCGCTGCGCGTGCTGCGGCTGCACGGCCTCATCAGCTCGAGCGTCGTGCGCGGGTTCCTCGTCACCGCGATGTACTCGACGTTCTTCCTCGGCACCCTGTACCTCGAGCACATCCGCCACTTCACCGCTCTGGAGACCGGCCTTGCCTGGCTGCCGTGGACGCTCACGGTCGCCGCGCTCTCGCTCGGCGTCACGGCGCGGCTGGTCGGGCGCTTCGGCGCGATGCGCGTGCTGATCGCGGGCATGGCCGCGGTGATCGCCGGCCTTGCGCTCGTCCACGGCGCGGGTGCCCATACCGCGTTCTTCCCGACGCTGTTCCTTGCGTTCTTCGCGATCGGGCTCGGCATCGGGATGGCGTTCATGCCGCTCCTGCAGATCGCGATGGCGGACGTGCCCGCGGGGGACGCCGGCCTCGGATCGGGGATCGTCAACGTCTCCCAGCAGATCTCCGGCGCGCTTGGCCTGGCGGTGCTCGACACGATCGCCACGAACCGCTCGAACGCGCTGCTGCACGGCGGCCACTCGGCGGTGAGCGCCCTGATCGGCGGCTACCACCTCGCGTTCGTCGTCGGCGCCGCCTCGGTGGCGATCGGCCTCGTCCTCGCCCTGGTCCTGCTGCGCGAGAACCGCGGCGAGCGCGGCGGCGAGCTGGCGGTCCGCGACGAGCGCCGGCCCGATGCCGAGGACGAGCTCGACGGCGCGTATGAGTCGGGCGTCGAGGATCTCGTCGAGGTCGTCTGACCGGCGGGGCCGGTCAGACCATTTCGATCGGATCAAGTCGTGAATTCCCCCGGCCCCGGCTCGAGCAGAGCCGGTGGCCGGGCTCGGCGCCGGCTCAGCGCAGCCGGTAGCCGAGTCTGGCGAGCGCCTTGAACGCGCCCGCCAGACGTCGCTGGGCGGTGGCGAGCGTGCGCTGGGCGCGCTCGTACCCGGACGGGTCGTGGGCGAGCGCCGCCCGGGCGAGCGACTCGTAGCCGCTCGCGGCCTGGCGCAGCGCGGAGACGAGCGTGTCGTTCGCGGCGACCGCGATTCCGGCGGGCAGCCGCTCCGCCGCCCGGGCGGCCTTCGCCTCGGCGCCCGCCAGCCGGCGCGCGGCATGCGCCCGGGTCGCGAGGTCCCGGCGCAGCAGGCCCGGGCCGTTCGCGAGGCGCGCCTCGCCCAGCGTCGCGAGGATCTGGTTGAGCTCGAGCGCGTAGGCGGCATCGACGTTCTCGGCGACCTTCACTCCGCGCGCGAGCCGCAGCGTGCGCAGCACCTGCTCGCAGGCGGCCGTGAAGCGCCCGTCGGGGCGGGGGCTCTCGCAGGTGGCGATCACGGTCGCGCGGGTCGTGGCGAGCAGGTAGACCGAGACGGTCGTGCCCGCGCCGCGGGGGTGCAGATCGAGGTAGCGGTCGAAGCGGTAGGGGCCGAGCACGACGACCTCTGGCGTCGGGCGCCGCGGCAGCGACGCGAGGAACGCGGCCGGGAGCGCATCGAGGCCCGACGCGCGCGTCGTGCCGATCGACAGCCGCTCGCCGTGGGCGCCGCGCGGCCCGATCGTCACCCGATCGGCGAGCGCGAGCCCGGGCAGCGGCCGCGACACGCGGTCCCCCCAGTCGCCGGGGAAGCGCACCGCGAGCAGGCCGGCGGAGGCGCTCCGGGTGAGCGCGCCCGGAGGGCGGCCGGGCTTCTCGAGAGTCCGGGCGAGCACGAACCCGACGACGGCGGCGACGACGATCAGCCCCACCGGGCGCACGAGCCTCTGCACGGGGAGCGAGCCTAACGCTCGCCGTCGGCGGACCTGAGGCGCGATCGACTTCCCTGCTGGACGACGCCCCGCAGCGGCTCGCCGGCGCAGAAACGCGCGAGCTGGTCGCCCGCGAGCTCGGCCGACAGCCGTGCCGCCCGCGGCGAGTCGCCCGCGATGTGCGGCGTGATCGAGAGCACGCCCTCGGCCTCCCACAGCGGATGGCCGTCAGGCAGGGGCTCGGGATCGGTGACGTCGAGCACCGCGCGCAGGCGGCCGCTCGCGGTCTCCGCGACGAGCGCGTCGGTGTCGACGACCGCGCCCCGCGCCGCGTTGACGAGCAGCGCGCCGTCGCGCATCCGCGCGAGCGCCCCGGCGTCGAACAGGCCGCGCGTGGCGTCGGTGAGCGGCGTGAGGAGCACGACCGCGTCCGCGGCGCCGAGCAGCGCGTGCAGCTCCTCGACGCCGCGCAGCCCGTCCCGGGCCGCCGAGACGACGCCGACCGGCGTGGCCCCGAAGGCGGAGACGAGCTCCCCGACGCGCCGGCCGATCGATCCCATCCCGACGATCAGCACGGTCGAGCCGTACAGGTCGCTGTCGCGCTCCTCGCGCTCCCAGGTGCGGGCGCCGCAGGACTCGAGCAGCCGGGTGCACGCGCCGAGCAGCGCACCGAGCACCCATTCGGCGACCGTGTCGTCGCGCGCGCCGCGGGCGCTACAGAGCGTGACGTGCTCCGGGATCCGCCCCTGCAGGTTGTCGACGCCGGCCGACAGCGTCTGGACGACCGCGAGCCGCTCGAGGCCGGAGAGCCGCTCGGCGAATTCGGCTCGGCCGTCCGGCACGGGCACGACGAAGTCGAGCTCGGACAGGTCCGAAAGCTCGTCGATCGCGATCACCTCGGCGGCGGGTGCCCGAGCGGCGATCGTCTCAAGGTCCTCGCGGGGAACGGCGGCGCGCACCGGCTGACCAGACGGCCGCGGCCCGCTCACGCGATCACGACCGCGGCGGTCACAGCGACGCGAGCGCGTCGTTCAGCGTGCGGCTCGGGCGCATCGCCGCCGCGACCTTCTCGGGGTCGGGCCGGTAGTAGCCGCCGATGTCGACGGGTGAACCCTGGACGTCCGCCAGCTCGGCGACGATCGTCTCCTCCGCGACGGCGAGCCGCTCGGCGAGCGGGGCGAAGCGCTCGGCGAGCCCGGGGTCCTCGGTCTGAGCGGCCAGCTCCTGCGCCCAGTAGAGCGCGAGGTAGAAGTGGCTGCCGCGGTTGTCGAGCTCGCCGACGCCGCGCCGGGGAGAGCGGTTCTCCTCGAGCACGCGGCCGGTCGCGCGGTCGAGCGTCTCCCCGAGCAGCCGCGCCCGCGGATTGTCGGTCTTCTCGGCGAGCATCTCCAACGACACCGCGAGCGCGAGGAACTCCCCCAGCGAGTCCCAGCGCAGGTGGTTCTCGCGCTGAAACTGCTGGACGTGCTTGGGCGCCGAGCCGCCGGCGCCGGTCTCGAACAGCCCGCCGCCCTGCATGAGCGGGACGATCGAGAGCATCTTCGCGCTCGTGCCGAGCTCGAGGATCGGGAACAGGTCGGTGAGATAGTCGCGCAGCACGTTGCCGGTGACCGAGATCGTGTCCTCGCCCCGGCGCGCCCGCGCGAGCGTGTACCTGACCGCATCGCCGACGTCCATGATCTCGATCGTGAGGCCGTCGGTGTCGAGCTCGGCAAGCGCCGGACGGACAGTGCGCAGGAGCTCGGCGTCGTGCGGGCGGGTCTCGTCGAGCCAGAAGACCGCCGGGGCGCCGGTGGCGCGCGCCCGGCGCACGGCGAGCGCGACCCAATCGAGGATCGGCGCATTCCGGGTCTGGCAGGCGCGCCACACGTCGCCCGTGTCGACGACGTGCTCGGTGAGCGTCGTCCCGTCCTGGTCGACGATCCGCACGACGCCCGGATCCGCGATCTCGAACGTCTTGTCGTGCGAGCCGTACTCCTCGGCCTTCTGCGCCATCAGCCCGACGTTCGGGGTCGTCCCCATCGTCGCCGGGTCGAACGCGCCGTTCGCCTGGCAGTCCTCGACGGTCGCCGCATACAGCTCGGCGTAGGAGTGGTCGGGGATCACGAAGAGCGTGTCCTGCAGCTCGCCGTCGCGGTTCCACATCTTCCCGGAGCTGCGGATCGCCGCCGGCATCGAGGCGTCGATGATCACGTCGGAGGGGACGTGGAGGTTCGTGATCCCGCGGTCGGAGTCGACCATCGCAAGGCCCGGGCCGGTGACGTAGGCGCCGTGGATCGCCTCGGCGATCGCGGTCCGCTCCGCCTCGGGGAGCGTGGCGATCGCACGCTCAAGCGCGCCGAGGCCGTCGTTCGCGTTCACGCCGGCGCGTCGCAGCGCGTCCGCGTACTCGGCGAACAGCACGGGGAAGTACGCCCGCACGGCGTGCCCGAAGAAGATCGGGTCAGAGACCTTCATCATCGTCGCCTTGAGGTGGACCGAGAACAGGATCCCCTCCTCCTTCGCGGCTCGCACCTGGTCGGCGAGGAACTCCTGCAGGGCCGCGCGGCGCATCACGGCGGCGTCGACGACCTCCCCCTCCTGGACCGGGAAGTCGGGCTTCAGCACGGCGACGGTGCCGTCGGCGGCGACATGCTCGATCCGGATCGTGCCGGCCGCCCCGATCGTCACCGAGCGCTCGGTCGAGCGGAAGTCGCCGTCGCGCATCGTCGCCACGCGTGACTTCGAGCCCGGCGACCACTCCCCCATCGAGTGCGGATGGCGGCGCGCGTACGCCTTCACCGAGGCGGGCGCGCGGCGGTCGGAATTGCCCTCCCGAAGCACCGGGTTGACCGCAGATCCCTTCACCCGGTCATAGGCGGCGCGCACCGCACGCTCCTCGTCATCGGCGGGCTCGTCCGGGTAATCCGGCACGTCGTAGCCGTGTGACTGCAGCTCGGCGATCGCCGCCCTGAGCTGCGGCACGGACGCCGAGATGTTCGGCAGCTTGATGATGTTCGCCTCGGGCGTCATCGCCAGCTCGCCGAGCTCGGCGAGGTCGTCGGCGACCCGCTGCTCGTCGGTGAGGCGGTCCGGGAACTGGGCGAGGATGCGGCCCGCGAGCGAGATGTCGCGCAGCTCGAGCTCGACGCCGGCCACGCCCGCATAGGCGCGGACGATCGGCAAGAGCGACTGGGTCGCGAGCGCCGGCGCCTCGTCGGTGTGGGTGTAGACGATCTTCATCAGGCGTGGAACTTAGTGACTGCACCGCCGGAGTGCGGGCGCCGATCGCCTCCGGCGGCCGTGGATCCGCCCGGCCACGCGTACGATTGAGGCATGGAGCAGCGGATCGTCTACCTCTCGAGATTGCGCAGGCTGCCGCTGCTCGGACCCGACGGCGCGGAGATCGGCCGGATCGACGACGCCGTCATCGACCGGGGCTCCAAGCCGCCGCGCGTCAACGGTCTCGTGATCGCGGTGCAGCGGCGCAAGGTGTTCGTCGCGATCGGCCGGGTCGGCGAGATCGCGCCCGAGGGCGCGCGGCTGCGCCGGGGCTCGGTCAACGTCCGCCACTTCGAGCTGCGTGAGGGCGAGCGGCTGCTGTGGGGCGAGATCATCGACACGCGTGTCCGGGGCGAGCGCGTCATCGACATCGGCCTCACCCCGAGTCCGGAGGAGGGCGGCTGGGAGGTCGCGACAGTCGTCCTCTCCCCCCGCCGCGTTCCCGGCCTCGGCCCCCGGGGCGTGCCCGGCCTGCGGCGCGCGCCGGACATCCTCGACTGGTCGGAGTGCGGCGGCCTGTTCGCATCCGAGCGCCCGGTCGACCGCGAGGCGGCCGAGCTCGACAGCCTCCACCCCGCCGAGATGGCGGCCGCGATCCGCAAGCTCCCGCTCCACCGCCGCAAGCTGCTCGCCGCCGAGCTGGAGGACGAGCGTTTCGCCGACCTGCTGGAGGAGCTCTCCGAGGACGACCAGGTGCGGCTGATCGAGGGCATGGACCTCGAGCGTCTCGCGGGGATCCTCGACGAGATGGACGCCGACGACGCCGCCGACCTGATCGGCGAGCTCCCGGCCGGCCGCCAGGCCGAGCTGCTCACCGCGATGGACCCCGAGGAGGCCGAGCCGGTGCGCCGGCTGCTCAAGTACCACCCGGAGACCGCCGGCGGGATGATGACCCCCGAACCGCTCATCCTGCCGCCGGACGCGACCGTGGCCGAGGCGCTCGCGCGCGTCCGTGAGCACGACATCCCGGTGCCGCTCGCCTCCGCCGTGTTCGTCTGCCGGCCACCGCTCGAGACCCCGACGGGACGCTACCTCGGGTATGTCGGCTTCCAGCGGCTGCTGCGCGAATCGCCCTCGAAGCCGCTCGGGCGCTGCATCGACGAGGACGTCGAACCGGTCCAGGAGTCCGCCTCGGGCAGCGATGTCGCCGCCCAGCTCGCGGCGTACGACGTCGTGTCGCTCGCGGTCGTCGACGACTCCGGCCGGCTCGTGGGCGCGGTGACGATCGACGACGTGCTCGACCGCATGCTTCCCTCCGACTGGCGCGTGGCCATCACCCACGACTGACATGGCCCGGCGCGACGACCTCTCCTCCCCGCGCGGCACCGGCCTCAGCGCCCACCTCTACGACGCGGAGTCGTTTGGCAACACCGCCGAGAAGCTCGCGCGCTTCTTCGGCACGCCGCGCTATCTCGTCATCCAGACGGTCGTGGTGGTCGCCTGGATCGCGATCAACGTGGCCTGGGTGGCGCTGCGCTTCGACAAGTACCCGTTCATCCTGCTCAACCTCATGTTCTCCACCCAGGCCGCCTACGCCGCGCCGCTCATCCTGCTCGCGCAGAACCGCCAGGCGGACCGCGACAAGGCCGAGGTCGAGCGCGATCGCGAGGTGAACGCGCGGGCGCTCGCCGAGGCCGAGTACCTCGCGCGGGAGATCGCGGCGGTGCGCCTCGCCGTCGAGCACAAGGCCGACCGCGAGGACGTGATCGAGCCGCTCGAGCGGATGATGGCGATGCTCGAACGACTCGAGCAGCGCCAGGACGCGGGCGCCGAGGACTGAGGGCCTCACCGACGGCTCACATCCTCTTCGCCGTTCCCGGGTAGTCTGGCCGCGTGCTCGGACTCCCCGACGACATCACGGCGCTGCTGTTCGATCTCGACGGGGTCCTCACCCCGACCGCGAAGATCCACTTCAAGGCCTGGAAGCAGACGTTCGACGAGTTCCTGCGCGACCGCGACGGCGGCTCGTTCGAGGAGTTCACCCAGGACGACTACAACGAGTACGTCGACGGCATGTCGCGCTTCGACGGCGTCCGCTCGTTCCTGCGGTCCCGGGGCATCGAGCTGCCCGAGGGCGCCGAGGACGACCCGGGCTCCGGCGACGAGCCGACGATCCACGGCCTCGGCAACCGCAAGAACGAGCTCGTGCTTCACCTGATCGAGACCGACGGGGTGGAGCCCTACGAGGGGTCGGTGCGCTTCGTCAAGGCGGCGCGCGACGCCGGCCTCGCGCGCGCGGTCGTCTCGGCGAGCGCCAACTGCCGCCCGGTGCTCCGCTCCGCGGGGATCGAGGACCTGTTCGACGCGATCATCGACGGCACGGTCGCCGACGAGCAGCACCTGCGCGGCAAGCCCCACCCCGACACGTTCCTGGCCGGCGCGAAGGCGCTCGGCGTCGACCCGTCGGTCGGGGCGGTGTTCGAGGACGCGACCGCCGGCGTGCAGGCCGGGCACGACGGGCACTTCGGCTACGTCGTCGGCGTCGATCGCGTCGACCACGCGGACGCGCTGCGCGCCCACGGGGCGGACGTCGTCGTCAAGGACCTCGCCGACCTGCTGTGATCACGCATCCGGCCTATCCGGTCGAGCCGTGGACGATCCGCGAGACCGCGCTGGAGCTCGACAACCTCGCCCAGTCCGAGTCGGTCTTCGCGCTCTCCAACGGCCACATCGGGCTGCGGGGCAACCTCGATGAGGGCGAGCCCAACGGGCTGCCCGGCAGCTACCTGAACGGCTTCTACGAGACCCGGCCGCTGCCCTACGCGGAGGCCGGGTTCGGCTATCCCGAGGACGGACAGACGGTCGTCAACGTCACGAACGGGAAGATCATCCGGCTGCTCGTCGAGGACGAGCCGTTCGACCTGCGCTACGGCACGCTCGACTCGCACGAGCGCGTACTCGACCTGCGGGCGGGGCTGCTCCGCCGCGAGGTGCTGTGGACCTCCCCGACCGGCCGGCAGGTGAAGGTGAGCTCGTGCCGGATGGTGTCGTTCACGCAGCGGGCGGTCGTCGCCATCGAGTACCGCGTCGAGCCGGTCGACGGCGAGTTCCCGGTCGTCGTGCAGTCCGAGCTCGTCGCCAACGAGGACATCCCGCAGGCGAGCGACGACCCGCGGGCGGCCGCGGCGCTCGCCGCGCCGCTCGCACCCGAGCTGCACCAGACCGACGGGCTGCAGGCGGTGCTCGTCCACCGCACGAAGGCGAGCGGGCTGCGGATGGCGGCGGCGATGGGCCACCTCGTCGAGGGGCCGGAGGGGACGAGCACCGAGAACGAGGCCTTCCCGGATCATGCGCGGCTGACGATCACCGCCGACCTCGCGCCCGGCGCGCCGCTGCGCCTCGTCAAGCTCGTCGCCTACGGCTGGTCCGCGGAGCGCTCGGTGGCGGCGCTTCGCGACCAGGTCGCCGCGGCCGCCGCCGGCGCCCGCCACACCGGGTTCGACGGGCTCGTGGCCGAGCAGCGCGAGTACATGGACCAGTTCTGGGCGCGCTCCGACATCGAGCTGGAGGGCGACCCGGAGCTGCAGCAGGCGCTCCGCTTCGGGCTCTGGCACACGCTGCAGGCGGGCGCTCGCGGCGAGCGCCGCGCGATCCCGGCGAAGGGGCTCACCGGCCCCGGCTACGACGGGCACACATTCTGGGACACCGAGATGTACGTGCTGCCGGTGCTCACCTACACCGCACCGCAGGGCGCGGTCGACGCGCTCCGCTGGCGCCATGCGACGCTCGACCTCGCGCGCGAGCGGGCGCGGACGCTCGGGCTGGCGGGCGCCGCGTTCCCGTGGCGCACGATCGCCGGACAGGAGTGCTCGTCCTACTGGCCGGCGGGCACCGCCGCGTTCCACATCAACGCCGACGTCGCGGCGGCGGTCGTCCGTTACCAGAACGCCCACGACGACCCTGCGTTCGAGCGCGAGGCCGGCGTCGAGCTGCTCGTGGAGACGGCGCGGCTGTGGCGCTCGCTCGGCCATCACGACGCCGGCGGCCACTTCCGGATCGACGGCGTCACCGGCCCCGACGAGTACAGCGCGGTCGCCGACAACAACATCTACACGAACCTGATGGCGGAGCTCAACCTGCGGGCCGCCGCCGACGCGGTCGAGCGCCACCCTGACTGCGCCCGCAGGCTGTCCGTCGACGAGGAGGAGGCGGCGAGCTGGCGCGACGCGGCCGACCAGATGCTCATCCCCTACGACGACGCGCTCGAGGTCCATCCGCAGTCCGAGGGCTTCACCTCGCACGCGCCGTGGGATTTCGCCGCGTGCGGCCCGGAGCACTATCCGCTGCTCTTGCACTTCCCGTACTTCGACCTCTACCGCAAGCAGGTCGTCAAGCAGGCCGACCTCGTGTTCGCGATGCTCACCCGCGGCGATGCCTTCACCACCTCGCAGAAGGCCCGCAACTTCGAGTACTACGAGCGCCTGTGCGTGCGCGACTCATCGCTGTCGGCCTGCATCCAGTCCGTGATCGCGGCCGAGGTCGGCCATCTCGACCTCGCCTACGACTACTTCGCCGAGGCGGCGCTGCTCGACCTGGAGGACCTTGAGCACAACACCCGCGACGGGATCCACATCGCCTCGGTCGCCGGCGCCTGGATCGCGGCCGTGTGCGGCTTCGGCGGCATGCGCGACCACGGCGGGCAGCTCGCGTTCGCCCCCCACCTGCCGAGCGGGCTCGATCGCCTGCGCTTCAACCTCCAGTTCCGGGGACGCAGCCTCCGGGTCGAGTTCGACCGCGACCGCGCCTCCTACTCGCTCGCCGAGGGCGACGAGCCGCTCACGCTCGCCCATCACGGCGAGCGCTTCGAGCTGCGGGCCGAGGCCGCGGTCTCCCGGCCGATCCCCCCGGTGAAGCCGCGCGGCAACCCGTCGCAGCCGTCCGGGCGGGCGCCCGCGCGCCGGCGTGCCGCGCGCTGAAGCGGGTCGGGGCGTCCGACCCCGGCGCCCCAGCTCGTGGTGGTCGGGGTGGCTTCGGATCGCTGACTTGGAGCGGATCGGTGCCGCATATGGACAGCGATGCGCTCCGAGTTGCCGACGCCGACCGGTTCAGCCGAGCAGGCGGATGATCGCGAAGATGCCGACGGCGACGACCACGGCGCGCAGCGCCACCGGTGACAGGCGGCGGCCGACGCGGGCGCCGAGCACGCCGCCGAGCACCGAGCCGCCGGCGATCAGGCCCGCCGGGACCCAGGCGACGTGGGCGGCGAACACGAACACGATGCCGGAGACGAGGTTGACGAGGCCGGTCATCACGACCTTGAGCGCATTGAGCCGCTGCAGCCGGTCGTCGACGGAGAGCGCGAGGATCGCGAGCACCATGATGCCCTGGGCGGCGCCGAAGTAGCCGCCGTAGACGCCGCCGGCGAACACGCCGGCGAGCGCGAGCGGCCCCGCGTGCTCGCCGCGCGCCGTGCCGCGCGCCTCGAGGAAGCGGTTGATGCGCGGCTGGAAGACGATCAGCACGAGCGCGATCACGATGAACGCGGGGACGATCTCCTTGAACGCCGACGCCGGCAGCGTGAGGAGCAGGACGGCGCCGAGGATTCCGCCGGCCAGCGAGAAGCACGCGAGCAGCGCCAGCCGCCGCTCCTGCCCGACGAGCTCCCGGCGGTAGCCGATCGCCCCCGACGCCGAGCCGGGCACGAGCCCGATCGTGTTCGACACGTTCGCGGTGACCGGCGCGTAGCCGAACGACAGCAGGACCGGGAACGTGAACAGCGTGCCGCTGCCGACGACGGTGTTGATCGTCCCGGCGACGATCCCCGCAGCGAAGATCGCCGCTGCCTCTGGAACGCTCATCCGGACCGCGAATCTACTGGGAGCCGAGCGGCCGCCCGCCCTGAGGGCGCGGCGGCCCGGTGGCCGGCGGGGCCCGCGGGCGTATCCGTCCCCCCGGCGCGCCGCCGGGCCGAGCGGGCCGCCGCCGAGAGGACCTGTCGATCAGCCGCGCAGGGCGCGAAGCGCGCCGTCGAGCCGCAGCAGCTCGTCGAGCATGTCGTCGGCCGCCTGCTTCATCACATCGTTCGCGTGCACGGCGCCGTCCTCCCCGAGAAACTGCTGCACGAACGGGATGTTGACCGCGATCTGTCCGGGATACATGCCGACGGCGCCGACGACCTGCTTGAGCTGCTGCACGGCGCGCGTGCCCGCCGCGACCCCTCCGTAGGAGACGAAGCCGACGGCCTTGTGACGCCACTCGTGGTGCAGGTAGTCGATCGCGTTCTTCAGCGCCGCCGGATAGCCGTAGTTGTATTCGCTCGTGACGAGCACGACCGCGTCGGCGGCCTGCACCGTGCCGCTCCACGCGCGGGTGTGCTCCTTCGTGTACTCGCGCAGACGCGGATGCTTGGGCTCGTCGAGCAGCGGCAGGCCGAGCACCGCGAGGTCGACGAGCGTGCAGTCGAAGCCGCCGTGCGCGACGGCGCGCTCGTGAAACCACTCGCCGACGGGCAGGCCGACGCGACCCGGCCGGGTCGAGGCGATGATCGTGAGGAGGGTGGGCATGGCGCGCGAGGCTATAACGCGCGCCGCCGCTCAGTCGGGCAGACGGGCGCTGTAGCCTGCCTCACGCGATGGCAGCGCAGAGCTCGATCGGCCGCGGCGCACGGCGCGCGGTTCACGCTGCGATCGTGGCCTGCTCCGTGTCGGCGAGCGGGCTCGTCCTCGCATCCACCGCGGTCGCGTCCGCTCCGTCGGCGCCGGTGGCGCAGCGCGCCCACATCACGGTCACGCTGCGCCCGCGTGACCCGGCCGCGCTCGCGCGGGAGGTGCGAGCGGTCTCGACCCCCGGCTCGCCGTCCTACCGGCATTACCTCGCGCCGCGCGCGTTCGGGGCCCGCTACGGTGCGCGGCCGGCGACGATCGCGTCGGTGACCCGCGCGCTGCGCGCCCACGGGCTCGCTCCCGGCCCCGCCAGCGCGGGCGGGCTCTCGATCCCGCTCACGGTTCCGGCCGCTGCGCTTGCGCATGCCGGCGCGGCGGTCGGCGACACGACGCGCGCGCTCGTGCTCGGCGCGCTTCCGCGAAGCACCCGGGCCTCGGTCGAGGCGGTGATCGCGTTCGGGCGACGCTCCGCCGCGCGGCCGCTCGCGCTGCGCGACCCGACCCACCGCGGCGCGCTGACGAGCCCCCTGAACGCCGGACTCGGCGCACGATCGGCGGCGGCCGTTCACGGCGTCTCGGCGAGCACGGCGACCGGCGCCTCCGGAGCGCCGGGTCCGCAGCCCTGCGCCGCCGCCAGCGCCGCGGCGGCCGCGGTCCACGCCACCACCGAGCCGACGATCGCGAGCGCGTACGGGTTCGACGCGCTGTACGCGGCGGGCGACGAGGGACAGGGCGTGACCGTCGCCGTCTACGAGCTTGAGCCCAACGACCCGGCCGACGTCGCCGCCTTCCAGGCCTGCTACCGCACGCACGCGGCCGTCTCCTACGTCCGCGTCGACGGCGGCGCCGGGAGCGGCGCGGGCAGCGACGAGGCGGCGCTTGACATCGAGAATCTGATCGGCCTCGCGCCGCGCGTCCACGTGCTCGTCTACCAGGGCCCGAACGCGCGCAGCGGCCTGCCGGGCTCCGGCCCCTACGACGTGTTCAGTGCGATCGTCAACCAGGACCGCGCCCGGGTCGTGTCGGTCTCCTGGGGCCAATGCGAGGCGCAGCTCGGCTCCGCCGCCCAGCAGGCCGAGAGCGTCCTGTTCGAGCAGGCGGCCGTCCAGGGCCAGACGATCGTCGCCGCCGCGGGCGACAACGGGTCCGAGGACTGCGACACCGGCGGCCCGAACTCCAGCACGGGCCTCGCGGTCGACGACCCCGCGAGCCAGCCCGAGGTCGTCGGGGTCGGCGGCACGACTCTGCTCGCCGCCGGCCCGCCCCCCAGCGAGACCGTGTGGAACAGCGGCCCCGGCGGTCCGGGGGCGGGCGGCGGCGGCGTCTCGGACTGGCCGATGGGGCCGGACCAGCTCGACACGCCCGGCTTCCTGCACGTCCGCCGGGCGGCCGCTCGCGCACCGGCGTGCAATGTGCCCCGCGGCCACTACTGCCGCGAGGTGCCGGACGTGAGCGCCAACGCCGATCCGGCGACGGGCTATGAGGTGTACTGGAACGGCGCCGATACGGTTCCCGAGCCCTCCGGCTGGCAGGCGCTCGGCGGCACGAGCGCCGCCGCGCCGGTGTGGGCGGCGCTGTTCGCGCTCGCCGACGCCTCCCCCGCGTGCGCGTCGAGGCCGCTCGGGTTCGCCGGGCCCGCCCTCTACCGCGCCGCCGCAGGTGACTACCGCGGCGACTTCCACGACGTCACGAGCGGCGGGAACGACCTGACCGGCGGGAACGGGGGCCGCTGGCCGGCCGGCCCCGGATACGACCTCGCCTCGGGACTCGGGACCCCCGACGCCGCGCCGCTTGCGCGCGACCTGTGCGACGACTCGCTGGCGCTGTCGCGGGTCCGCGGCCAGAGCTCGGCGCTCGGGGCCGCGGTCGCCGTCGCGCTGCACGGTCGGGACGTGCGCGGCGCCCGCCTGCGCTACACCGCGCGCGGGCTGCCGCCCGGGGTGCGAATCGGCCATCGCAACGGGCGACTCACCGGCCGCCCGCGCAGACCCGGTCGTTACCGCGTCCACGTCGCCGTCCGGGACGGACGCGGGGCGCGCGCCGGACGGACGTTCGCGTGGACGGTCGGCGCGTTGCCGCGGGTCACGCTCGCGCGGGTGACCGGCGCCGGCGGGAACCGACGCCTCGCGCTGACGATCGCCAGCGGACGCCATGCGCCCTGGCTGCGGCGAATCCGCGTCCGGCTGCCCGCCGGTTTCGCCGCTCGCCGGCACCCGCACGCGATCGTCCATGCGCGCCATCGGGCGAGCCTGCGGGTAGCGGGTTCGGCGGTGACGATCACGCTGAGCGCCCCCTGCCCGTCGGTGCGGGTTTCGCTCCGTGTCCGCGACCTGGGCCGCGGCAGCGACGTCCGCGTGGCCGTCGGGGTGCGCGCCGGCTCGACCGGCACGAGCGTACTCCGGGCACCACTGGGAAGCGGTCGATGAGCCTCATCAGCGGCGAGAGCACGGGCGAGATCGAGGCGCCGATCGAGCGCTGCTGGTCGGTCGTCGAGGATCTCTCCCGCGCGCCCGAGTGGCAGCAGGGGCTGCGCTCGGTGACGGTCCTTGAGCGAGACGCGGCGGGCCGCCCGCTCGTCTGCGAGACGGTGATCGACGCGAAGTTCCGCGACGTCCGCTGCCGCGTGCGCTGCAGCTTCGACCCTCCGAAGCGAATGACGTTCGAGCGGATCTCGGGCGAGGTCCCGGCGCTGCGCGGCTCCTGGGAGCTTCAGGCGCTCGGCCCGGAGCGCACGCGGGCCGTCTACTCGCTCGCCGTCGACCCGGGCAAGGTCGGCCTGCTCGCGCGGCCGCTCGAGAAGGCGCTGCGGCCGATCGTCGTCGGCGCTCGGCCGGCGGAGCTCGCCCGCGAGGTCAGCCGTCGTGGGTGACCGCGCGGGCGCCGCTCTATCGTGGCCGGCGTGCGGACGCTGCTCGTCTCCGACCTGCACCTCGGGCAGCGTCCGGGCCACGACGTGCTGCGCCGGCCGGCGGTGCTCGAGCGGCTGCTCGCCGCGCTCGACGGGGTCGACCGGCTCGTCCTGCTCGGCGACGTCGTCGAGTTCGCGCTGCGGCGCCACAGCCGCGACCCGCTGAGGATCGCCACGCCCGTGCTGCGGGCGCTCGGCGCAGGGATGGGCGCCTCGCGGGAGATCGTCGTCGTCCCCGGCAACCACGACGCGGTGATGGTGCACCGGTGGGCGGTGCAGCGCGGTCCGGAGCTCGGCGTCTGCGACGAGGTGCCGCGGGACGCGACGCCGATGCTCGCCGCGGTCACCGAACGGCTCGCTCCCGCCACCATCCGGGTGAGCTACCCGGGCTTCTGGGTGCGCGAGGACGTCTGGGCCACGCACGGCCACTACATCGATCGCCATCTCATCCCCGAGTCGACGTTCGGCCTGCCGCGCGGCCGCCTGGCCCGCGGCGGACCACCGAAGCGGCGCGCCCATGCGATCGACTACGAGATCGCTCGACGCGGCGGCTCGCAGGGGCTGCTCGGCGAGATCCTCGACCGCCCGGTCGCGGTCGTGCTCGAGCATCTCGCAGAGCTCACCCGCTACGGCACGCGACTGCTGCGGACGATCGACCTGACGACGATCACGACGCGCGCGCTCGACCTCCAGGTCCGCCGGGCGGCGGTGCCGGCGATGGTCGAGACGGCCGCGCGCCTCGGGGTCGACGCACGCGCGGTCATCTTCGGCCACGTCCACCGCGCCGGACCGCGAGACGAGCCGCCGGCCCGCCTGCGCCGGCGTCCGGACTGGGCTCCGGCTCAGGACGGGCCGCACGTCTTCAACACCGGCAGCTGGGTGTACGAGCCGGTGCTGCTCGACGGGTCGACCCCGCCCCACCCCTACTGGCCCGGCGGTGCGGTGCTCGTCGAGGACGACGCAGAGCCGCGCGTGCTCGGGCTGCTCGACGACCTCGGCGCGGACGAGCTCCGCGGCTTCCGGCGCCCCGAGGGGCGGTAGGCTCGCGGTGTGCCCCGGCTGTGGTTCTGGACCCAGGTGCTCATCTTCGTGTTCGTGCTCGCGGGCATCGTGATCGCGATCACCCGGCTCACCTGAGCTCCGGAGCGCGAGCGAGGCTTTCAGGGCGCGTTGGCGGTCGCCATGGGCTGGGTCGCCGCGCCCGCGTCGAGCAGGCCGTAGCCGTACGTCGAATTGCGGCCACGGCTGCCGCGGGGCAACGGGGTCGCCGTCTGCTCCAAGCGGTGGAGCACCTGGTTCGGGGTCGGGTTCGGGCCGATCACGCGGCTCGAGATGACGAGCGCCGCCGCGGCGGCGACAAGCGGCGCCGACATCGAGGTGCCGATGTAGGAGCTCGGGTAGCCGAACCGCGACCAGTGCGGCGGGTCCGAGAGCGTCATCTGGTAGATCGGCGGCAGCGTGCGCGACGGGTGGCATGCAGGATCGTGCGGCTGCAGCGCGTCCGGCCCTCCGCCGGGGGCGACGAGATCGAGGCTCGGCCCGGAGTTGGAGTAGTTCGCCAGGCACCCGTCCCGCGTCGTCGCTCCGACCGCGACGACGCCGCGCACCCGGGCCGGGTAGGCGAGCTCGCGCAGATCGTCGTTGCCGGCCGCGGCGACGACCATCACATCGTGCCTGCGGGCGTCGCGGATCGCCGAGACGACCTCGGGGATCTGCCGGCCGGAGCGAACCTGGCTCGGCAGGAACTCGAAGCTCATGTTGATGATGTCGGCGCCATGTGCGACGGCGTAGCGGATCGCCTCGGCGATCGTCGAGGCGTTGCCCTCCCCCGCGGCGTTGAGCACGCGCAGAGGCATGATGCTCGCGCCGTAGGCGAGGCCGGTGAGACCGATGCGGTTGTTCGTCGCCTCGGCGATCACGCTCGCGACGAGCGTGCCGTGCCCATCGCGGTCGAGCGGGAAGCGGTTGTCGGCGACGAAGTCGTGGGGGGCGACGAAGCGCGTCTGCCGAAGGTCGGGCGAGACCCTGAAACGGCCCCAGTTGCGATACGCCACGCCGGTGTCGAGCACCGCGACCGTCACCCCCCGACCGCCGGGCCGCCCGTCGGCGAGCAGGTTCGCCCACGCCTCCGGGGCGTCGACTCCCGCCCGCGGCAGCAGGTCCCACTGCTGGCGCACCCAGCCATGGGGAACCCCTGCCGCCCCGCGGTCGTCGGGATAGAACATCCCGGCCGCATGCGCGACGTAGTCGGGCTCGGCATAGGCGACGCCCCGGCGCCGGCGCAGCCGCGCGATGGCGCTCCGCACCGACTCGCCGGCCGGCACTCGCACGACGCGCGTGTGGAGCGCCGCTCGTCGGCCGCGCGGGGTCGGCCCACCGAGCGGCCGGCTCGCGGCCTCGAATCCGGCGAGGCGGGCCTGCATCGGCGCGGGCGACCAGGTCGGCACTCGGTAGCCGACGACCACCCGGTGGGGGACCCACGCCCGTTGCGACGCCGACGCGCGACGGGCCATCGGCGCGCCGTGGGCCGCCGTCTGGCGATGCCCCGCGGAGGCGGCCGCGCGCGCCCGGGTGGCCGTGAGGCAGGTCGTGCCGAGCGCCACGCCCACCACGACGACCACGGTCGCCACCGCGCCCGGGCCCGCCGGACGGGGCCGGGACCGCGGTCCCGCCATCGTCGACCGCGTGGCGCCGCGTGCAGCCCTCGTCAAAGCGCCCGGCAGATACCCGAACCTGCGCATGTCGCACGCTATTGAACCGCTCGCCGGTCCATGATGGTGTCCATGGTCGAGCAGGCTGCCCGCGACGATGTGCGCTTCATGCGCGAGGCGCTCGCCGAGGCGGCCCTCGCCGGGGTTCACGACGACACGCCCGTGGGGGCGCTCGTCGTCCATCGGGGGGCGGTGATCGGACGCGGTCACAACGAGCGCGAGCTGCGCGAGGATCCGACCGCGCACGCCGAGACGCTCGCGCTCCGAGAGGCGGCCGCCGCCCTCGGCAGCTGGCGCGTGCTCGATTCGACGCTCTACGTGACGCTGGAGCCGTGCGCGATGTGCGCGGGCGCGATCGTGCTCGCTCGGGTCCCGCGCGTCGTCTACGGCGCCCCCGACCCGAAGGCGGGCGCCGCGGGCAGCGCGCTCGACGTGCTCGGCGTCCGTGACCGCAGCCCGCTCAACCACCGGCCCGAGGTGCGCGGCGGCGTGCTCGCCGAGGAGTGCGGCGAGCTGCTGCGCGCGTTCTTCCGCGCGCGGCGTCCCACCGCCGGCGCCTGAGCCGGCCACCGGCGCCTGAGCCGGCCACCGGGGCCTGAGCCGGCCACCGACGCATGCGTCCGGCCGCCGGGGCCTGAGCCGGCCACCGGGGCCTGAGCCGACCACCGACGCATGCGTCCGGCCGCCGGCGCCCGCCCGGCGTCAGCTAACTTTGTGCCGACCCACCCCGGAGAGGTGGCAGAGCGGTTGAATGCGCCGGTCTCGAAAACCGGTATGGGCTATCAGTCCATCGGGGGTTCGAATCCCCCCCTCTCCGTTTAGTTCCGGGGTTCTCCCTGCGTACTTGCGGTTTTGGGGCAGTCCTGAGACCGGCCCGGAGGGTGGGCCTCCCGGGCCAACGCGGGCCAGCGTAGGCCACCGTTTCAGGCGTTCCGTTCCCTTTTCGTTCCCTTCTGGCGGGATCGGATCAGGCGCGATGCGGCGCCCTGGACGAGCCCGTGGCCCTCCCCGTTTGGCGCCCGAGAACGAGAAAGACCCGGGCGGCTACCCAGGTCTTCTTTCCAGCGATAGGCGCCTTCCAGCGCCGTCCAAGCTATCTGTGGAGCAGTTTACCCGTGCCGAGGACGGACTCCAAGCGGACCGGGATCTGTTGCGCCTGCTGCTGGTGGTGAGCTGAAGCCTCCGCGAGTTCCTGCGCGCCTTCGTGCGGGTGCTGGCGATGGCATTCAGCCACATCCCCCACCTCCTGGCGGGTGATCGCCGGTGAGCTACACGGCGATCGCTGCCGCTCTGGCGCTCGACGGCGTGTCCGGCGGTGAGCGGCTCGCAGCGTTCTCGTTGGCTTCCTTCGCCGGTCGTGACGGGCTGGCGCGGCCGGGGACGGAGGTGGCCGTTGCGCGAGCCGGATTGGCGCGGAGTGCGTATCTGGAGGCGCGAGGTCGACTGGTTGCGCGCGGGCTGGTAGCGGTGGCGGCCGAGGGTCCGGGGCGCGGACTAGCGTCGACGCTGTCGCTGTCGTTCGCACTCAACGGGCCGTGGGTCGAGGGCAACATCAACGCGCCCCTGTCCGAGGCGGTGCTTGGGTACAGCTCGCTGCGTGGCTCTGCGCGGTTGCTGTTGGGCGCCCTGGCGGCCCTCGCCGACTCGGACGGCGCCGTCACGGGCGTGTCGACCGAGCAGCTTTGCCGGGCGGCGGGGATCAGCGATCGAACGTACCGGCGGGTCTGCGGCCCGCTCGTCCTGTGGAGCAGGACGTAACGCTCGCCGGGCCAGCCGTCGTCGTCGTTGGGCAGGCCGCGCCGGGTACGCCAAGCCTGGTGGCCGGCACGCAGCCGCTCGGCCGCGCCCCTTTCGCGGTAGCCCGCCTCCCACTCCCGCACGGCGTCCTCCGGGAGGCGGATGAAGATCCCCTCGCCACGGACCTCGCAGCACGGCAGCCATCGCGGGTCCTCGCGCGCGAGTCGGACGATCGTGCCGCCTCCTGAGCCGAACTCGTCGGGCGCGTTCAGGCGGGTGAAGCCACGTAGCGCGCTGACCTCGCGCAGCCGCTCGACCAGCACCACGTCGGCGATCACGTCCGCGTAGGAGCCTGGGGCGCCGACCGTCCTGAGCGTGAAGTCAGGCAGCTCGGGCGCCCGGGTGGGGTCGGCGAGCACGCGCCACTCCGGGGTGAGGAGGTCGTGCACGTCCTCGTCGGCGAGGCCCTCCCGGCGGGCGGCGATCGCATCGAGGATCGCCTGAAGCCCGAGCTTGTCCGCCAGAGCGCGCAGATCTTTGAGATCGGGATGGGATTTCAGCAGCGGATCGAGCACGTCTTGCCCGGTGTCCGCGGGGAACAGACCGAGCGTCGACCATGCCTCGTCGATCCGCTGGCTGAGCTCGCTCGCCGCGGATGGGATCGCCAGCGCGGAGCTCTGCACCGGGAACCAGGTGTTGCTGGCGCCGAGCAGCATCGTCACGGGCGTCTGATCGCATCGGTCGCTTACCCCGAGATGGGGATGGCGGCCGCGGCAGTGCGGCGGCAGGAACGGCGCTGATTCCTCGCCGAACGCCTGTGACATGCGACGTCTGCGGCCGCACTCGTCGCACTGCAGCTGCACGTCACCGGCGCGGCCGCCGGCGCCGAGCTCGATCAGCTTCAGGGTCCCTTTGCACTGCACCCCACCGTGCAGGAACTCGACCCAGGGGAAGTCGTCGAGGTGCCCGTCGCGGCAGGCGATCAGGTAGCGGGCGGGGAAGGCGGTTGGGGCGCGCGTGGTCTTGACCCTGGGGCAGCCGTCGTGGACGTAGCGGGTCCGTTCCGGCCGCCACGGCTCCTCCTTGAGCGTGAACACGCCGCTCTCGATTGGGGCGAGCCGGCTGCAGGCCGGGCAGCGCAACCAGCGCGGAAACGGCGCGACCGGGACCCCGGAACTGTCGCCCTCGGGCACCACGGGGGGAGTCAGGAGCTGCTCGACCTGCGGGCCGACGGCGGCTTGCACGGCGGCCAGCAGCCGCGGCTCGGAGACCGGCTCGCCGAGCGCCCGCGGCCAGGCGTCGAGGCCGAGCACCAGCGTCGTCAGCTCCGGCAGCTCGACGGTGGCGCCGACTCCATAGGTGTGCATCAGCTGGCTTGGCCGCAGCTCGCCGACCTGGTCCTTCACTGCTCCTCCTGATCAGGCAGGGGCGCGGATCGCTCCGGTGGCTCCCAGCCGCTCGACGCGGCTTCGATCCCGTTCGGTCGGAGCTTCAGCGGCACGGGGGTCTCGACGTTGCGCATCGACGTCGGCACCGTCCAGCGGTCCCAGCCCTTGATCTGGGGCTCGCGCAGCAGTGACACGTCTGAGTCGCTCTTGCCACGCTTCTGGTAGACGAGCGTGCGCTGCCCGACCGCCGCCTCCTTCTGCCACTCGTCGAGCTGCACGTCGATCCGGTCCGCCAGGGCCTGAGCGCCCGCGTGACCGAGCTGGTTCGCTGCGCGCTCGACGATCGCTTGCCGGACCTGCTTCACCAGCGGATCGGCCGGATCGACGAGACCGGCGCCCGCGTTCGGGTTCCAGGTCGGGCCGCACAGGCGGATCAGCGAGGCGAGCACGCCGGTCAGCCCACGGTCGAGGGCGCGCGGCGCGAACGGGGTGACCGAGAAGGCCTCGACCTGCCGGTAGAGCGTGCGGTGGTAATGGCAGAACGTCTCGTAGTGCGAGAGGTCGCGCGGCCTCGCCCAGTTGTAGACCGCGATCACCAGACCCGGGTAGCGGCGACCGATCCGGCTGGTTGCCTGGATGTACTCGCTGGTCGACTTCGGCTGACCGGCCACGACCATCGCCCCCAGCCGGGGAATGTCGACGCCGACGGAGATCATGTTGGTCGCCAGCAACACGTCGATCGAGGGGGGCTCGCCGTCCCTGCGCTTGGCGCGCTGGTCCTGCGACTCGCGGCGGACCGACAGCTGATCGAGGGTGCTGGGGATGTCAGCGCCCGACTTGCGCGAGGTCAGCTCCTCAAGGATCAGGCGCCCGCGTCCCGCGCCGCCGGCCCCGAACATGCGGCTCTGCACATCGTCCTCGACCAGCCGGCGCATCCCGCCGAGCTCGCGCAACGAGTTGAAGTAGCCGACCAGCGTCATGTACGCGTCGGCCTCCGGGCCGGGCTGCCGGCCGAGGATCGTCCACGCGGCCCGGAGCTGTGCGACGTAGACGCGGATCAGCACCTGCTTGAAGCGACGGCCGGGAGCGCAGACGCCGAGATAGCGCCGGCCGGGCCGCTTATCACGGTCATCCTCGCGGTCGCGTTGCAGGGCGAAGAACGAGTCGCGGGCGTCGAGACCGGGAGGCGGGAACACCCGCAGCTTGCGATTGAACAGCCTGCCGACCTGGTCGTCGGCGCGGCGGATCGTCGCGGTCGAGGCGACGATCTTCGGTTGCACCCGCTGGCCGGCGACTGTCCAGCTCGCGAGCTGGTCCACGGCGGTCTCGTACAGACCTACGAGGCTGCCGAGCGGCCCGGAGATCAGGTGAAGCTCGTCCTGGATGATCAGGTCCGGCGGTCGGAGCGGCCGGCAGACCGCTACCGCCGCGCTCGGCAGCGCGCCCTTCCGCGGGTGCGAGCCCGGATGATCTTCACCCGCCGTCAGATAACCGTGCCGCTCGCAGCGGCGCGATACCTGACCGAACAGGGCCTGCACGCGCCCCTCGAACGGCATCCGCGCGAGCTTGTCGACCGTCGCGATCACCAGCGCCGGCAGCAGCCGGTACAGCTCTTCGTCGACGACCACGACCGGGAGCCCTTCACCCGGGCTGTTCTTCGGCGTGAACGGACACTGGCCGCTGACGTCGGAGCAGTTCAGCAGTGTGCGGTTGGCGTCATGGTCGATCGTGACGTCGGCACCGCCACGCAGCTCCGACCCGCACCAGGGACAGCGGGCAAGCTGCAAGGGCGAGGATCCCCGGCGGGCGCCGGTCCGGCTCTTCGCCTCCCGCACCCACTCAGCGGCGTCCTCGGTGCGGTTCGGCGTCGATGCCTGACCGACCCACAGCCCGATCCGCATCGGCGTCGAACCCCACCGCTGCTGCCCCTCCGATCTCCCGTCGCCATACAGCTCGCGGCGCCGCAGTTCACACGCGCACAGCAGCGCGGCCGCGCGCTGGAACTGCTGCAGGGTCAGCAGCCGCAGCGTGTAGCGCATCAGGACCGCCACGCCATCACGGCCGTCGCGACCGTCGAGCACGCCCTGCAGCCGGCGGATCGCGATCGTGAACGCGGTCAGCCCGAGATATGCCTCGGTCTTGCCCCCGCCGGTCGGAAAGAACAGGAGGTCAACCGGCGCCTGCGGCCCGGAGCGCTCGGCGTGGGTGGGGTCGGCGAGCGCCGGCAGGTTCATCAGCACGAACGCCAGCTGGAAAGGACGCCAGGAACGGTTGCCCGGCTCGTCGACCGCTGCCACAGCGGCGTGGAGCTTGAGCGCGCTATCGCGCCGGCGGTCCTCGGCGGCGAGCGTATGGATCCGCTGCTGCCACATTGTGTGATTCGCGAACCGGAACGCCTCGGCGACATCAGCATCGTCCAGCGACGCGATCCCCGCCCTGATTCGGCTCAGCGCGAGCCTGGCACCGGCAATGTGCGCTCGGGCCGGCTCGATGAACTCCGCCAGGCGCGCGGCGGGATCATCGATCCGCCGCTCCTGAGCGTTGATCCACGCCTCGTACGCGTCCGCCAGCGGCGTCAGCAGCGCGATTAACGTCTCGCCGTCGGCCTCGCTCAACGTCTTCATGTCGAGCGCCGCCAGCGCACGGGTGAACGGCTCGCGGATCGCCGGGTCGTCGAAGTCCTCAGGTTCAGGCGGGTCTGTCCGAGAAACCTCCTGCGCCGGCATCGCCGCCGTGCAGACGCGCACTCCACGCTCCGGATCCTCAGGCGCGACGGTGACCTGCACGCCGACGCCGTGGCCGACCGCGAGCTCGACCGTGTCCCGGTACTGCATCTCCAGGCCGGCAAGCTCGGCGCGGTCGATCTCCGGCGCGAGCGCAACGCTGTCGAGCGAGCGCCGCACGAACACCGCAGCGCCGTCGACCGCCGCGGCAGCCAGCGATGCCTGGCACAGCCACCGCGGTACCGCCCGCCCGCCGTCGCTCCACTGCTCGTTGACCAGGAACAGCGAGACGAGCCGATGGCCGTCCCGCTCGCGGACCAGGCCGCGGACCACCACTTCGGGTTCGTCGGGGTCGATCACAACCGGCTCGATCGCGCCCGCGGCAGGGATCGCGAGCAGCCTGGTCCCGCCGCACTCACGCCGCCGCCAGACGCGCGCGGGCCTGCCGTCATAGGTGAGGCGGTGCTCACTGGTCTGGCGCGAGTAGGCGCCCCAGGACGCCGCGACCTGCAACTCACGGCAGGAGGAATCGAGCGCGAACGTCATGCCGAACGCCGACGGGACCAGCTGGTCGATCGCGGGCGGACGCTCCTCCGCCTGCCCCTCCTCGCCGGAGTCCTGCGCGATCCCGCCGTCGGCGAGGTCGTCCTCGGGCAGCAACTCCGAGCTGAGCGGCTCATCGCCATCCTCGCGGCCGGCCGTCGCGAGCGCAGCGAAGTTGAAGCGCGGCGCGAGCAGGCCGAGCACGTAGCGGTCGACCGGCGCTTCGTCCAGCTCCTCCTCTGGCCCGCCGATCGGCCCGATCAGGTCATCGCGGATCAGCTCCTCGAGCTCGTCACGCAGCTCGCGCGCCGATTTGATGAGTGGTGAGCTAGAGGTCGCCGACATCGAAGCTCATCGTCCCAGCCGGCCCGGACCTCCTGCGGCCCTTGGCCTTTGGCTTGCCGTGCAGCCCCCGCCTGACCTCCTCGGCGTACCGCTCGTGGTTCAGCTCCAGCAGCCGGTCGAGTACCTCCTGGCGCGGGCCCGGCGCGAACGTGAACCGCGTCCCGAACTTCGTCTCATGGAACCCGTGGCCAAGATCGAGGTCGCTCCAGCCGTAGGCGTCGCGGACCGCGTAGTCGAGCGCCGTGTGAATCTCCCGGAGCCTCACGACATCGGAACTGTGCTCGTCCGGGTCGTGGAGGTGGTTGTAGGTCGCCGTCAGTCCCCACTGGCGGTCGAGCATCAAAGCGCTTCGATGCTCGTTCACCTCGCCGCCGAGGCGCGCAAGGTCGTCGGTGAGCTCGGGCTGCGCGAACGTCTCGAAGGCATCCGACGGGGAGTAGTTGGGTGCAGCGCCGAGAGTTGACGTGTGCGTCACGGCCCACCACCAATGCAACCCGCTCGACAGCAGACCGAAGTGCCCATCGTCGTCGTAGGCGAAGATGCCGAGCTTGTGTGCATAAACGATCCCGGTCGGGACGAACATCGGCTGGACGACCTTGCTGACGAGCGTGATCGCGATGCAGCGGTCGAGCGGCGCGATCGCGCGGTAGAGGTCCTTGCCCTGACGGCCGAACTGCCACCATCGGTCTCGGTAGCCGCGTTCGTTCAGCGTAATGCGTTCCGGCCGGACGAGTTGATCCACGCGTGCGAACGGCAAGGCATATGTCCGAGCCTGATCCAAGGCCCAGTCGCGGAAGTCGATTACGCAACGCGACGGCGAACAGTCCGGCCGAGAGTTCACATCCTCCCCGATGAGGTAGGGGCGGACGACCTCGGCGTTGCAGGGATCGGCGGCGAGCATCGCCTGCGCCTCCTCCGGCGTGAGCACGAAGCCCATGCCGAGCACATACGAGCCGATGAACGACCGGTTCGCGTTGGCCGCGAGCCGGTGGGGGTTGCCGCTCACCCTGCTGCGCACGGTCAGCGACGGGGTGATGCCGGTGACGGCGATGCGGTCAAGCGCGGTCTCGCCGGCCCAGCCGTGGCGGCTGATCCAGACGCTCGCGACCTCCAGGTTGGCGCCCCCCGGCCAGGGCTCGCTGGCGATCGCGCGGTGGATCGTCGCACCGCCGGCGACGAGCTGATCGAGCCCGACCTCGCGCGTGTCGCCCTGCGCGATCGTGTTCGTCGCCAGCAGCCCGAAGCCACCTTGGGAGCGAAGCAGCGACCAGGCCCTGAGGAAGAAGTACGCGACCAAGTCGGCGTTGCCGCGCACGCCGCCGGCAAGCTGCTCAACAAGGAATGTCCGATAGCCCGTTCCGAGCGCGCCGGTGATCTTCTTCCCGCCGAGGAACGGCGGGTTGCCGACGATCGCGTCAAACCCACCGCGCTCCCATACCTCGGGGAACTCCAAGGCCCAGTGGAACGGCTGCCGATCGGTCCAGTCCCGCGCCGGCACCTCGCCGACCGCCGGCTTGTGCTCGACGAGCCAGCCGTCGGCGAGCGCCCGCAGCTCGGTCCGCGCGACAAGCCGCTGCTCGTGATCCGCCGAGTGGTCGATCAGCGTCCTGATCCACCCGGCGACGTGGGCCTGCCCGAGCGGGTCGGCGTCATCGATCTGCGCGAGCGCGGCGCCGACGACGAGGTCGCCGAGCAGCCGCGCGTCGTCGAGCGCCGCGTCGGCCTCAGTGAGCATCTGCGCCTTGCGCTGCGCGTCGAGCACGTCGCCCACGACGAACGCCTCCAGCTCGCGGCGCAGTCCCGTGGCGCGGTCGACCGCGGCCTCGATCTCCTCAAAGCCGAGGTCGAACGTCGCCTGGCGGTGCCAGCCCGGGTCGAGGTGGGCGACCTTGAGCTGCCGGAGGTCGGTGACGCCGAGCAGCGAGTCGCCCTGTCTGATCGCGTGGTCGACGAAGCTGAAGGGGCGGTCCTTGGCGAGCGTGATCAGCCACAGCGAGAGCTTGGCCATCTCGACCGCCATCGCGTTCTTATCCACGCCGTAGAGGCAGCGCTCGGCGATCAGGCGCAGCGCCAGCTGCTCGCGCTCGAGCGGGTCAGCCGGCGGCGTTAGGGCTGACGGCGGTCCGGTCAGACCGCCGTCAGCAGCAGCGGCTTCGTTGTCCCATGCCTCGAGCAGACGGGCGGCGAGGTAGCGGCAGGCGGCGACGAGGAAGGCGCCGGAGCCGATCGTGATGTCGGCGACTTTGAGGTCGAGCAGCGCGGCGGCGGGCTTCAGCCTCCACTTGGCGGGGTCCCTCTCCTGGGCGGGGCCGGGGTTGTAGACGATCGGTTGCAGCGCGTAGCGGACGACCTCCTCGGCCAGCGAGCGCGGGGTGTAGTAGGTGCCGGTCTCGGTGCGCTCAAGCGCGTCGGTGACGAACAGCGAGCCGGCCAGCAGGAGCAGCGGGTCGCCGCGGAGGTCCTCGCGCAGCAGCGCGTGGTAGGGGAGGACGCGCTCGAACAGCTCCTCGTCGCCGGCGCAGCGGGCGCGCAGGCGGGCGAGGCGCTGGTCGTCAGGCTCGGTGTCGAGCGCCTTGGCGATCTGGTTGGCGGTGCGACCGGTGCGTTTGGCAAGCCCTTCGATCAGGCCGTCGCGGCCGCCGGCGACGAGCTGCTCGAGCTCGTGCAGCGCCAGCTCCGGCTCGCCCGGGCCGCCCAGGGCGAGCGCTGGTTCGGTGAGGCGGACGGCGGTGTGGTCGAGCAGGCCCTCGTAGACGTGGCCGATCTGCTCGACGTCGAGCGCCTCGTAGGACAGGAGAACGCGCGCGCCGCCCTCGTTCAGCGTCTGCAGCGAGTCGAGGATGTGCAGCATCGTGCGGTCATCGACGGGCAGTGGCTGGGCGGCGGCGGTGCGCCAGCTGCTGCCGGCCGGGCGGCCCTCGAGGAACGGGAAGCGGTCGGGGTCGAACAGGCCGCCGCCGTAGGCGGGGAGTCGCAGCGCATCGTGCTCGATCCCGCCGTGCACCGCCCGGAACAGTGCGAGGATGCGATACCAGGCTGAGGTCGAGCGCTCGAGCGGATCCTCGCCGTAGCGGTCGGCGCGCTCCTGTAGCTGCGCTCGCAGTGTCGAGGCGGCCAGCGTCTCGGCGTAGCGCGGGTCGTCGATCGGCAACAGCCGTCGCTCCTCGGCGACGAACAGGAAGACGAGGCGCATCATCACGCTCACCGCGCCGCGGTACACCTCGGCGCTGGCCAGGTCCGCGAGCAGCTCGCCGTGCCGGTCGCGGTCCTGCTCGTCGAGCGTTGAGATCAGCAGCTCGACCGCGCGCAGGACCTGGTCGCCGAGCTGGTCGGCGACCTCCTGCTGCTTGGAGGCGCTGTCGGCCAGCAGCTGCGCGAGGCTCTGCTCGGCTGGCAGGTTGAAGAAGCGCTTGGCGCCGAGCAGGGTCACGAACGCGCGCAGGGTGACCGGCTCCTCAAGCCAGATCTGCGCCTGCCAGCTGCAGACGCCTGTGCTCTCCCCGGGACGCGCCCAGACCAGCGACCAGCGCTCGCCGTTGGTGACGAGCGCGAGCGGGATGCCCGTCGCGCGGGCGAGCTCGGCCGCGCGGTCGAGCGGCGATGCCGACCAGCTCTCGCCGGCGAGCGGGCGGTCGAGCGCCTGCGTCTGGTTGACGCGATGGACCAGGAGGACCGGCGGCTTGCCGTCCACGGTCACGTCCCGCACCACGTATGACGCGCGCAGCGTGACGCCCTGCTCGGCGACGCGGTGGACGGGATCGGCGTCGCCGGCCTCCGAGGTCGCGTGCCCCAGCTCCAGCAGCACATCGAGCACCCAGCGGACCCAGCGCTGCTGCAGCTCCGGGTTTGCCTGCCACTCGGCGTACGCAAGCCGCAGCTCGGGCAGTGCCGTCGGCGGGCCGTCGAGCCCGTCCGGCATCGCCCTGCGCAGCGTCGGCACGCTGAGGAACGGCCCCGACGTCTGCACCAGGGACAGCCACTCGGCATGCTGGTCGGCCGAGCGTTGCGAGCGGGGGCGGACCGGCCGCCTGGTGCGGGTGGCGGTCACAGCCTCACGCCCTCAGGGACCAGCACGGTCACGGCCGCCGGGAAGAGATGCGCCGTCGGATCGGCGTAGCGACGGGCGATCGCCGCCTGCTCGCGCGCGATCTCATCGGGAATCGCGTCGAGACGGGCGCGCAGCGAGCGCAGATCGCGCTCGGCCTGAGCCCTATCGGCCGCATCGAGCTCCAAGCCGGTGATCAGCTGCAGCTGCTCACCGCGCTCGCCGAGCGCCTCCCGGCGGATCGTCTCGGCCAGCTCGGCGAGCGTCGCCGCAACGTGGGCCTGAGCTTCGCGGGCCTGGCGGGCGAGTGTTTCGGTCAGCTGCCTGGCGCGATCGCCGGCGCGGGCCTGCAGCGCAGCGCGGAGCTGCTCGGAGTTGTCCTTGAGCAAGAGCATCAGCCGGTCGGCGAGGCTGCTCGGAACGCCTGTCTGATGGGCGGCGGCGAGGATCTGCTCTGCGTCTGCGACGCCGAGCCGCTCCGGCTTTCCCGCCGTCAGGCGCAGCGCGGCGAAGATCAGCTGCTCGTGCAGGCGGTGTCCGGTGGCGCCGGTGATCACCAGCCGGCCGTGCGCGACCGCCGTCGGGACGCCGATGCTGCGCTCGGCGTAGCGGACCGTGACCCGGCTCAGGTGATGGCCGGTGCCCCACACCTCGGCGCGCAGCAGTGAGGTCGCCATCTGCACAAGCGGGTGGCCGAGGTGCGCGAGCACCAAGTCGGTGCGATCCCTCGCGACGTCGAAGTCGAACGTGATCGGCCGCTGCACGCCGGGGTGTGCGGGGTGCTCGAGCCCGACTGTGGCGCGGGCCCAAGTGCCGGTCAGCGCGGGTACGGTGAACGTGCCCGGCTCGGCGGCGGCCTGCAGCTGCGGCTGGCGTGCGAGCGAGAGCGCGGTCGCGACGACCCGCTGCACCCGCTCGGGCTCGAGGTGCAGCGTGGTGCGGCTCGCAGCAAGCTCGTCACGCAGCTGCGCGAGACGCTCGCGCATCCGCCGCTCGGCCTGCAGCGCTACACGAGATGCGGCGGTGCGGGCGCTGAAACGCGCATCATCTAAGTGCTGGCGGCGGCCGAGCATCGCCTCCTCGATCTGCGCGGCGATGACCGGCCCGGCGCTGCCGAGGTCCTCACGGATCTGCTCAACCTTCCTCACCACCCGCGCGAGGAAGTCAAGGTCCCCTTCAAGCGCCCCTCGCTCGCCGGCTTCCCAACCGGCGCTGACCGTGTGGTAGACGAGCACCTCCTCGGCGGGCTGGCCATGGCGGTCGATCCGGCCGTTCCGTTGCTCCAGCCGATTCGGGTTCCAGGGGATCTCGGCGTGCGCGAGCTGGTGGCAGTGGCGCTGAAGCGAGATCCCCTCCGACGCCGCGTCGGTGGCGAGCAGAACGCGCACCGGAAACTGGTCAGGAGGCTCCTGCCAGCGGCTCTTGATCTGCTCGCGCGCGTCGCTGTCGGTGCTCCCGTCCAGCAGCGCGACGCGGTCGCCGGCGATGCCCCTGGCGATCAGGCGCTCCTGCAGGTAGCGCTGCGTCGCGCGGTACTCGGTGAACACGATCACCCGCTCATCGGAGTAGCTGCCGTTCGGGCGGACCTGCTGCTCGACCCAGTCCAAGAGCGTCCGGGTTCTGGCGTCCTCACGGTCGGCCATCGCCGCCGCCCAGGCGATCATCTCCGCCAGTAGGTCGAGCTCCGCCTGCGAGGGGCGCGAGGGCTCGGCGGCCGCCGCGGCGCCGATCGCCTGGCGGGTGGCCTCCCCGACCCCATCCTCAGCCGCCTCATCATCGATCGAGCTACGGGCATCGTCGAACAGCCTCTCCAGCACGTTCCTGGTGGGCGCGGTCTCCGGGCGGCTCATCTGCTCAAGCGTCTGCCGGTGGGCCTCGAGCGTCGCCCGGAACGCCGCCGGCGAGGAGAACAGCCGCTTCTTCAAAAGCGTGGTGACGAAATCGGCGGCGGCGCGAGCCGAGGCGCTGGTACCCAGCCGGCTCTCGCGCAGCTTGGCGTAGGCGGCGAGCTTGGCGTGCACGTCGCGCTCGCTCTGAGGATGCGCCACCTCCAGCATCCGCACCGTTCGCTTCGGGAACCGCGGCGTTCCGTCGGGGTGGGTGAGGTCCTGCTTGAGTCTGCGCACGGTCACGCTGTGAACCTGATCCGGCGCGGGCCTGATCCCGCGCGCGAACCGGTGCGGGTCAAGCAGCTCAAGCAGCGCGGCAAACGAGTTGTCGTAGCCGTTGTGCGGCGTGGCGGACAGAAACAGGCGGTGCTCGCAGTGCGGCGCGAGCGTGCGGACCGCCTGCGTGCGCAGCGTGTCACGGGCATAGCGGGCGCGGCCGCCGCCAGCCGGCGCGCAGTTGTGCACCTCATCGACGATCAGCACGTCGTAGCAGCGCGGCAGCTCCGGGTGCGGCGGCAGCACCTCCCGCAGCAGGCGCATCCCCAGATCGCCCTTCAGCCAGTCGAGCGAGACGATCAACCGCGGGAAGTGCGCAAACGGGTTCGCGCCGATCCCGCGCGAGCGCCGCAACTGACCAAGGAGATGGCGATCGACGATCCGGAACTCCAGCCCGAACTTGGCGCGCATCTCATCGCGCCACTGGATCTGCAGCGAGGCCGGGCAGACGACCATCACCGTGCGAGCACGGTGCCGCAGCAGCAACTCCTGCACCACCAGGCCAGCCTCGATCGTCTTTCCCAGCCCGACGTCATCGGCGATCAGCAGGTTCGTCCGCGGCGCCTGCAGCGCGCGCACGAGCGGTTCGAGCTGGTAGTCCTCGATCGCGATGCCGGAGCGAAACGGCGCCTGCAGCGAACGGTGATCGGCGCTGGTCACCGCGCCCCAACCGACGGCATCAAGGAAGGCGTCAAGCTCCGCGGGATCATCGACGCGGCCGGGCTCGATGCGCGGCAACTCGGCGCGCTCGATCACCTGAGTACCGGGTTCGATCTCCCAGACGACCTCGAGCTCCTCGCCGGTGGCGTCGTCCTCCACACTGACCAGGCTCACCAGGTGCTGGACCGCGCGCGGGTCCAGATGCGCCTGGGAATCGCGCAGCACATCCGCGACCGCCCAGATCCGGCCTCGCACTCGTGCAAGCTGGCCAACCGTCGGCGCGTCCGGTGCAGGTGGTGGCGCCAGCCCTGGACCCCTCAGCATTCCGTCGCGCAACGATACGCACCACGCGCGGGTACCACTGATCCCAAGAACCGCATGTCCGTCGCGCCCGGTTCTCGCCCGGCGATTGGTCGGCCTCCGCACGTTCCCAATCGGCGCGCGCCGCGCTGTGGCGAGCTCAGCCGGTTCTGTACTCGGACAGTGGGCGTTGCAGGGCCTGATCGTCGCGGGCGGCGAGCGCGACGGTGGCGAAGGCGGTGAGCGGCGGCGAGGTGGGGCCGGCCCTCCAGGCCAGCGCGACGTGCAGCGACGCGGGCGTCGGCAGGCGCCGGATAGCGATCTTGGGTGTCTCGTGGACGGTGTTGACCTGAAGGATGGTCCACGCGCGACCGGCGGCAATGAGCGCCAGCGCTTCCTGCAGCCCGCGGTATGGGAGGATTCGCCGCGCGCCCTCGCCCGCGGCGGCGCGAATGGTGTCGTGAACGCCGGGGCTTATCCGGCGGGGGGCGAGTAAGAGGGGCAGGTCAAGCGATGCGGGATCGATCGGCCCCCGGTCGGCCCGGGAGTGGGCCGCGGGGAGCGCCGCGACGAGCGGGTCGGACCACAGCGGCTCGATCCGCACGCCCGGAGCGTGTCCGGGCTGGCGCACAATGGCGAGGTCAAGCTCGCCGCGCAGGAGCCGGTCGAGCTTCTCTGGCGTATGCCCTGGGTGCAGTTCGACATCGACGTGCGGCTGGACCTGGGCGAAGCGCTCGAGCAGCACTGCGAGCCGCGTGTCCATGCCTTCGGTGGTGCCGAGGCGCACCGTGCCGGAGCGTCCCGTTGCGAGTTCGGCGGCACCGAGGAGCAGGTGATCTCGGGCCCGCACCAGCGCTCGGGCGTGTGGAAGGATGGCTTCGCCGACTGCGGTGAGCGCGACGTGATGGCTTGAGCGCTCGAACAGGACGATGTCGAGCTCGGCTTCGAGGGCGCGGATGAGCCGGCTGACGGCGGGCTGCGCGATCGCGAGCCGGTCGGCGGCACGGCCGAAGTGCAGCTCCTCGGCCACCGTCACGAACGCCGACGCATGGCGGATCTCCACGACCGCGACGATACCGCCGCGGCATCGCAGACAGGCTGCGGGCGTCATTGCCGTGCGGGCCGCAGCGGCGTTGAATCCCTCGCATGACTCGTGCAATCACCGTAGTGCTTCGCGACGGCCGGCACGACCCGCCGATCGCGCTCGAGCAGATCGAGGCGCCGCAGCCTGCCGCCAACGAAGCGCTCGTGGCGGTTCACGCCTCGACGATCAACCGCGGCGAACTGGCGCTGCTCGCCTCACGTCCCGATGGGTGGCGGCCCGGCCAGGATCTCGCCGGAGTGGTCATCCGTGCCGCCGCGGACGGCAGCGGACCGCGCGCCGGTGCCCGCGTGTTCGGGACCGTCGACGGTGGCGCCTGGGCCACCGAGGTCGCCGCGCCGAGCGGTCGGCTCGCTGTTCTTCCGGAGGAGGTGCCGTTTCCCGAGGCGGCGGCGATGGGGATCGCAGGCCTCACGGCGTTGCGGGTCCTGCGCCGCGCGGGATCGCTGCTCGGCCGCCGGACCCTGATCACCGGCGCGCGAGGCGGAGTGGGGCATCTCGTCGGGCAGTTGGCCGGCCTGGCCGGCGCGCAGACGATCGCCGATGATCCGGACCGAGGTCCGTTCGACCTCGTGCTCGAGGGAATCGGAGGGCGGTCGTTGAATACCGCCGTCGCCGCGCTGGCGCCCGGCGGCACGGTCGTGCTCTACGGAGCCAGCGACCCAGAGCCGGCGCGCCTCACCCTGCTGGACTTCATCGGCCACGAGAACGCCCAGATCATCACCTTCTTCTCCTACGCGGCCACCGACGATGACCCCTCCGACCTCGCCCTGCTCGCCAGCCTCCTTGCCGACGGCCGCATCACGCCACAGATCGCGCGCACCTACCGGCTCACGGACGCTGCTGAGGGGATCGCCGCGCTCGGGAGTGTCCGAGGATCTGTGTAGGCATGAACGAAGGAAGCGCTCATGCCCTCAACCACAGAGAAGAAGATCGATGGATGGTTGGATAAAGAAGCTCGGGATGGCGCCGGCGAGGCGCC